>Ga0134104_1000126_pt1 | contig 97653 bp, 90 predicted proteins | sample 15_3_2metaG_FD_94455 | JGI IMG/M metagenome (GOLD analysis project Ga0134104, IMG submission 94455) | Switchgrass degrading microbial communities from high solid loading bioreactors in New Hampshire, USA - 15_59_3.3_214_A2 metaG | ecosystem: Engineered > Bioreactor > Semi-continuous > Anaerobic...
ATATCCAAGAAGAATGTTTGGTTATAGGTCAGCCATAGAAATGGCGGTATATACATAGAATTTATTCCAATAAGCAATGGATTTACCAAATTTTGCACGGCATTTAATATTGCAATTTATAGACTGCAAATTAAAAAAGAAAACTTATTGACAAAACGGAAAATATTGAATAGTATCTATATAATTTAATACATAAAACCTGTGACTGAGAGTAGTAGCATAAGTGATTTGCCTATAGAGAGCCGCAGACGGTGGAATTGCGGTGGTAAAGCTTATGTGAATGGGCTCAGGAGGGCGGAGCCGAAATGGAAACAGAGTAGGCGAGCCGGGAACTTCACCCGTTACCAAGGAAGCATGTATGTCAGTACATGGAAAATGAGTGGCGCATTATGCGCAATTTAGGTGGCACCGCAGAGATTTCAAGTCTTTGTCCTATATACGGATAAAGACTTTTTTTATTCGCATTTTTCGGTGTAACTGCGAACGTTCGCATTTTATATACTTTTGTACTTTTGAACTGATAAAAAAAAGAAATGGAAAGAAAGGATGGGTATTATGGCAAGGATTCCGTACAAAATCTATCTTTCAGAGAAGGAACTTCCACAGCACTGGTATAACCTGAAGGCCGTAATGAGGGAACTTCCGCCCCCGATGCTGCATCCGGCCACACTTAAACCCTGTACCAAGGAAGATTTGCTTCCGCTGTTCTGCGAAGAACTTGTGGAGCAGGAATTCAACACCAAGGACAGGTATATAGAGATACCTGAAGGTCTTATGAGTTTTTACAGGATGATTAGGCCATCACCGCTGATAAGGGCATACAACCTTGAAAAAGCCCTGGACACTCCCGCTGAGATTTACTACAAATTTGAAGGCACCAACACGTCAGGGTCGCATAAGCTCAATTCGGCAGCTGCTCAGGTTTATTACGCAAAGGAACGGGGAATAACCACGGTTACGACCGAAACGGGTGCAGGACAGTGGGGAACTGCTCTCGCGATGGCATGTGCTTTTTATAACGTCAATCTTATAGTATACATGGTCAAGGTCTCGGCAGAGCAAAAGCCATACAGAAAGGCAGTTATTGAAACTTACGGAGGAAAAGTGATACCGTCTCCTTCTGATACCACAGAAGTGGGCAGAAAGATCCTTGCTGAAAACCCGAATACCACCGGCTCTTTGGGATGTGCCATTTCCGAGGCAATTGAAACGGCGATGAAAACCGAGAATTGCCGTTATGTGCTTGGAAGCGTGCTGGATCATGTACTGCTCCACCAGTCAATTATCGGCCTGGAAGCAAAGACGGCGTGCGACAAATACGGCATTGAACCCGACATAATAATCGGCTGCGTCGGCGGCGGTTCGAACTTCGGCGGCCTTATTGCCCCGTTCATGGGCGATAAGATCGAAGGAAAGAACAATATTCGTTTTATAGGAGTTGAACCTGCATCCTGCCCGTCATTTACAAGGGGCCGTTATGCTTACGACTTCGGTGATACCGGAAGAACAACCCCGCTTTTGAAAATGTATACTCTCGGCTCGGGCTTCATTCCTTCGCCGAACCATGCGGGAGGTTTAAGGTATCACGGAATGAGTCCTATCCTTTCCAAGCTGTATCATGACGGTTACTTTGAAGTACGCAGTGTAGAGCAGACAAAGGTATTTGAAGCAGCAGTTCAGTTTGCGCGCTGCGAGGGAATTCTGCCCGCACCTGAGTCTTCCCATGCATTAAGGGTTGCTATTGATGAAGCGATTAAATGCAGGGAAAGCGGTGAGAAAAAGACAATAATACTCGGACTGTCTGGCACCGGGTACTTCGATATGACCGCATATATGAGCTATAACAGCGGAACAATGACAGATTATATTCCGACGGACGAGGACCTTGAAAAAGGGTTTGCCACATTGCCGAAGGTGGAATAATTAATATCCTGTAAGGGACTGTCTGAAAAGACAGTCCTTTGTTTTTTCCATAAAAGATGATGAAAAATACAACTGGTAATTAACTAATTTAACGTTTAAGATAAATAATAGCGGGCATTTGACATGCAGGGCTCAAAAAGAACAATTCTGAATTGGAGGAAGTGAATTGCATATGCGCATAGTTATGCTGGAACCTTTGGGCATAAGTGAAGAAAAGGTGATGGAACTGGCAAAACCTTTGATAGAGAAAGGGCATGAATTTGAATTCTGCGGCAGCAAAATAGAAAGCCAGGAGGAGATTAAAAGGAGAGCTTCAGATGCGGATGTACTGATTATAGCAAATTCTCCCCTGAGCGGAGAAGTAATCAGGTCAGCACCAAAGCTCAAGATGATTTCGGTCGCTTTTACAGGGGTGGATCATGTAGATGCGGACGTATGCAGAGAAAGAAACATTGTTGTATGCAATGCCCAGGGATACTGTACAGACGCGGTGGCAGAACTGACATTTGGTCTGATCATATCTGTATTGAGAAATATTGTAGCCTGTGATGCCAGAACAAGAGAAGGAAAAACCAAGGACGGGCTTGTTGGCTATGAACTTCTCGGAAAAACCCTTGGTATTGTCGGAACAGGTGCCATAGGGAGAAGAGTGGCTGAAATAGCAAAGGTTTTTGGCTGTAAAATTATAGGTTATGACATTTACCCGAACGAACAGGCACGGGAAATTGGTATCGAATATGTTTCATTGGAAAAACTCTTCTCGGAAAGTGATATTATCACTTTACATACTCCGTTAACCGAAGAAACAAAACATTTGGTCAATAAAGAAAGAATTGCGCTGATGAAACCAACAGCGATCATCATAAATGCTGCAAGAGGTCCGGTTGTGGACAGCCAGGCACTGGCCGATGCGCTTAATGAGGGAAGAATTGCAGGAGCAGGAATAGACGTATTTGAGGATGAACCGCCGATTTCACCGGATCATCCCCTGTTAAATGCGAAGAATGTAACGGTTACACCCCATATTGCCTTTGCAACGAAAGAATCTATTTACAGAAGAGCTGAGATAACATTCAGAAATATTTCGGCATGGATGAACGGCCGGCCTGAAAACGTAAAAATCTGATGCCTGGTTTATTAGATGAATGAATTAAGAAACTATACAGAAGAATTTCTGCATTAATGCCAAAGAAGGACAGAATAATCCGGGATTATTCTGTCTTTTCCTGTTTTTTTTCTTCGGCTTCTTTCCATATGTATATGTTTTCTTCGGAAAGATATCCGGATAGAATATTGCAGGCTGACGAAACCATTGAATCTGAGAGAGTTTTTCCATAGTGATAGACTCCGTTGTCATATTCATATGGATACTGTACAATTGCAGAATCGGGCCTGTTTTTCTTCATCCTTTTCAGATAGTCGCGGGATATCCTGAACACTCCGAGACCGACATCGGCAATTCTGTCTGCGGGAATCTCGGAAAATGTCAAATCAACCATTTCACTGAACGAAGAAAGCCAGTCCCTGGAATATATGATAGGATCAAAACATAGTCGTATCCTGAACCCTTTGTCCAGGGCCGTTTTAATGCATGATATCCTTTGCCTCAGGGATGGGGTTTTGTGTTCATAATTCTTCTGTACCGGTTCGGGTGACAGGGTCCAGGCGAGGATGACATTCGGCAGCGGTTTCAGATCCGAAATTGCTTTGAAATTTGCACTTTTCGTACGAACTTCTATTACAAGGTCAGGATGATTTTCTGCAAATGAATGCCATTTTCTTACATAACCCAGTATTTGCTCCAGGGCCAGGAGATCGGTATCATAGGAAATGCACAAATAAACCGGGTGGTTCTGAAGCAGTTTTTCAGTCTGAATAAAATAATCTTCCAGGTTGACAAAAACGACGATGTTGGCAGAGGAATACATTCCCTGGAGATAACAGTATTCGCAGTCATAAACGCAGTTCATTGCCAGTGACGCATAATAAAAATGATGGTTCCCGAAATCCTGGCAGACGGGGGCTCCGCGGTAAATAAAACTGTCATGCTTTTTTGCGAGGATTAGGGACGGGGATTTTTTTTGCATGACAAAATTCTGGCCGCTCCTTGAAAACACGTCCTTGTAATGATCTATCTCTATTATTGACGCGTTGGGGAAACGGGACATTATCATTAATGCTTCAGGATGGTCAGTAACGTCCTTTTCTATGTAAATATGGGAAAAAGCCGGGTTATACAAATCTTTTCCTGAGTTCATCAAAGCGTTTCTTCCCTTCGGTTTTTGACCCGCATGGATTTTTCAGGTTCTCGTCAATAAATTTGGCCAGCTTCCCGGCAAAGTCGCCGTATTGCAGTTTATAAAACTTCATCAGCTGGTTAAGCTGATACTGCATTGAAACGGTCAGTTTCATGTACTCGGATGCTTTCTTCAGCAAGGCCGTTTCTTCATCTGAAAAGAAAAACTGCTGTTTTGCCGAAAGCTCATCATGGATCGTTTTAATCCATTCTGCAATCGTTGCCGCATTTCCGGCCACCAGGCTGCTTGCCTGGCAGCTGCTTACCTGTTCGCCGGTTTCGTAATCGGATACAATTTTTATAAAGAACATCTGGTGAGGCTGATAAAATACCGAACCTGCATGAAAAATCCCATATGCCTCCATATCGGAGACGATTATCCCTTTACCTTCGAACTGCTTACCGGTCTTGTCGGTTACCGGTACCGGGCTGGTCAGTACCGTGCCTTCGATAAAAGGATGCCTGAAAAGCATATCAGGGTAACAGGATTTGCCAGTACTGATGTCGACGATTTTGCTGCAGAGAACAGGAGTTCCTTTTTGCAGGCTGATATTCCCTGTTCCGCAAATACCTATATTGACCAGGATATCTCCCGAACCGGGTCTGTGAGCAGAACAGAGCGAAGTAACCCCAACAGCGGCATTCAGCATCCCTGTTCCTGTAATTAGCAGGTTTACCGTACCGTTCGAAAAGAACTGGAACCGGTTGATATCCTGCTGTCGTTTAAGGCCGAAGTAACCAATTATCGGCTGAGCTTCACAATAAAGAGCCGTAAATATGTTTATCATTCTTTTATACTACCACGTTTTTACCGACAATTAAAGGCCAGTTTTTGTCCCCTTTCAGCTGTTTTCCGGGGGTAATTATGACACCTTTGTCCAGGATGCAGCAGTCGAGCATCGCGTTTTCGCATATAGCCGAATCCTGCATTACAATACTGTCCTTTATCACAGCGCCTTTTTTGACCTTGACGCCCCTGAAAAGTATGCTGTTTTCCACAAACCCCTCGATTATGCAGCCATCCGCAACAATAGAATTCCTGACCACCGCTTCATCATTGTATTTTGCAGGCGGTTCGTCCTTGACTTTTGTAAAGATCCTTCCGTTTTTTTCAAAAAGTTCATAACTTACGGCCGGATCCAGCAATTCCATGTTCGCCGTGTAGTACAGCTGGATATTACACAGCGGTCTCCAGTACCCGGTAAACTCATATGCATAAAGACGCAGTTCATTTACCTTTTTAACGATAATATCCCGTACGAATTCATAATAGCCATGAGCGGCACTTTCTTCAAGCAGGGATATCAGCAGTTTGCGCTTTATAATGTAAACACCCATTGACGCAAAATCGCTTTTTGGATTCAGCGGCTTTTCCTGCATGTCAATGATCCGCATGTCACTGTCTGTTTCAACGATTCCGAGATTGCAAAGAAATTCACCCGGCAAGTCTGTCATATGCCTGCAGGCTATTGTAATATCTGCATCCTTGTCTACATGATGCTTCAGCATGTCGGTGTAATTCATGTTATATATGGCATACCCCTGGTTAATAAGAACGAACTCCTCGTTGCTGCGGTTCAGGAACGTAAGATTGCTGTACATGGCATCGGCATTGCCCCTGTACCAGCCTGTTCCGTACTCCGACAGGTAAGGCGGAAGGATGAACAGGCCGTCGTTCTTTCTGTCCAAATCCCATTCTTTTCCCGAACCAAGGTGATCCATCAGCGAATGGAAGTTATACTGCGTAGGTATGCCTACATTGCGGATTCCTGAGTTTATCATGTTGGAAAGGGCAAAATCGATGGCACGGTATTTACCGCCGAACGGAACCGCAGAAATTGAGCGACCCTGCGAAAGTTCCTTCAGACGGTTGTTTTTGCCGCCGGTAAGAATAATTCCCATCATGTTATACATTTCAGCCATCCCCTTTCAACAAAGCATAGCCTGATGGGATATCCGAAAGCGGAAAATCACCGGGCGATATCTGGTTGTCTATAACCACATTGCAGCCGATTTGGACATTGTCCGGCACTGTCGTCCCCGAACCGATTACGGTAATTCGTGAGCAGTATATTTTGCTGTTGAAAATGTTTTTGGCATATTCACCGACACCGATTTTTACATCAGCCCCAATAGAGGTTTTTTCTCCTACAATAGTACAGTTGAGATACGATCCATGCCTGACGGCGCTGTTTGACATGATTATACAGTTCTCGACACAGGCGTTTTCTTCTATCACAACTCCGGGGAAAATAACCGAATTCCTGACGCAGCCATAAATTTTGCAGCCTTCTGCTACGATGGATCTTGATACATATCCGTTGGGCCCGATATAATGTGCTGGCATTACCGGATTAGGAGTGTATATTCTCCAGTTAGGGTCAAACAGGTTAAACTGAGGTACGCGGGTAATCAAATCCATATTGGAGTCATAATAAGCCTGAATGGTTCCCACATCCCGCCAGTATCCGGAAAAGGTATAAGCCCACAGTTTTTTTCCTTCTTTCAAAAGTTTCGGAATTACATTTTTGCCGAAATCATGATCGGACTTGTCATCGTGATGATCTTCGGTAAGGCATTCCCTGAGGACGTTTATATTGAATATGTAAACGCCCATTGATACAAGGTTGCTTTTCGGTTCCTGCGGTTTTTCCTCAAAACCGAGTATTTTTCCTTCACCGGTGGCATGTATTACACCGTAGCGGTGCGCTTCATCGAAAGGAACCTGGATAGCGGATATTGTTACGTCGGCATTGTTTTTTTTATGAAAGTCCAGCATCAACGAGTAATTCATTTTATAAACATGATCACCCGAAAGTATTATTACATACCTTGGATTCTGCTCTTCAATGTAATGCATGTTCTGGTACACTGCATCGGCAGTGCCGGAATACCATTCGCCTCTGAGCTGTTTCGTAAAGGGCGACAGTATGGTCACACCGCCGTTCATCCTGTCCAGATCCCACGGTTTTCCGATTCCTATATGATGGTTAAGCTGGAGAGGTCTGTACTGGGTGAGAACACCCACTGTGTCAATACCTGAGTTAATGCAGTTGCTTAATGAGAAATCAATTATGCGGTATTTACCACCGTACATTACCGCAGGTTTAGCAATCAGCTTGGTCAGAATACCAAGCCGGCTTCCGGTTCCGCCGGCCAGAATAAGCGCAATAATTTCCTTTGCCATTTTTTCCTCCTGGTCGATATTGTGTTCTGTTACTCGGGAGATGGCGAAAAAACCAAATTCATAAAATATAATGCCCGTTTTTTTAAAATTTAAGATTTCGTAGCAACGCCAATTTTTGAAAAGCTTTTTTATGCGGCAATGTTTTTACGGAAACCGTAAGGCGATACTGTTATTGGCAGGCTTTATGCAAGATAAGACTTGTAAAATACCGTCTGGCGGTTTATAATTGAAATCCGAAAACGCAGGAAAATTCGTATTTCCTGTCTGATTATTAGTTTTTTTGCTTTTATGGCTCAGCATTTTCAGGCGGCACTGCGGTTTAGCCGTGAATGCCGGAAGATGAAGCAATAGTTTATATGGCGAAGGAATTAGTATTATGGCGATAACAGAAGCAAACAGCAGGGAAATTTTCGAAAAACTACCCGTCGGCAGGGCCGTCAGAATAATGGCGGTTCCCACTATATTAAGCCAGCTCATAATCTTGATTTATAATCTTGCAGATACCTTTTATATAGGTAAAACAAACAATCCGTACATGGTTGCAGGTGCTTCCCTTATTTTGCCTGTGTTCAATTTTTGCGCATCCATTGCCGGTCTGACAGGGGTGGGAGGAGGAGCTTTGATTTCAAGGCTTCTTGGCGAAAAAAGGCCAGATGAAGCCAGAAAGGTTTCGGCGTTCAGTATATATTTTTCTGTTATTGTTGCTGCGTTGTTTTCTGTATGTATGTTCGTGTTTATGACGCCGGTTCTTAAGCTGCTGGGAGCAAGCGAGAACACCTTTATATATGCAAAACAGTATTCTTTTTGCGTTATCGTTCTTGGGGCGGTACCTACGGTCCTTTCCGGCGTTATGTCAAATCTCCTGCGCAGTGTGGGTGCGGGCAGGGAAGCAGGGTTAGGAATAACTATCGGAGGTTTGCTTAATATTGTTCTCGATCCGCTGTTTATGTTCGTTATTTTGCCGGAAGGCAATGAAATACTTGGAGTCGGAATAGCAACATTTATTTCAAACTGTATCTCCTGTATTTATTTCCTTGCCGTAATATACAGGATTCGCAGGGAATCGGTAATCAGCCTTAATATAAAAAAAGCAATGCCGGAAAGGAAAAGCATTGTTTCCATATTCAGCGTCGGCATATCGTCGGCAGTATCCGTATTGTTGTTTGACATAGACTACATTGTTATAGGCAGGTTAATGTCAGGCTACAATGATATTGCAATGGCTGCTGTAGGGATTGTACTGAAAGCCGAAAGGCTTCCTCTGAATGTAGGGATCGGCTTATGCCAGGGTATGATGCCGATAGTTGCATATAATTATGCCGCAAAGAACAGGAAACGTATAGACGATACAGTAAAGTTTTCATTGCTGACCGGTCTGGTTGTGAGTGCCTTCAGCATTATCATGTACGAAATATTCGCTGGACTGATTATAAGTGTCTTTATTTCCGAAGCGCAGACATTGGCGCTTGGGACGGATTTCCTGAGGATAAGGATACTGGCAACACCGCTGATGTTTTGCAGCTTCTTTACGGTCCACCTGTTCCAGGGTTTTGGAGAAGGAAAAACAGCACTGTTTCTCGGTGTTATGCGGTGGGCAGTATTCAATATTCCGATGCTGTTCATTCTTAACCGTATTATTGGGATGTATGGCATAGTCTGGTCACAGGTAACAGCGGATATACTTACCGTAACGCTTTCCTATTTAGTATATTCAAGGTACATGAAAAATTCAGCCCTGAGCTGGACAGTCCGGTAAATTCCGTCACATAAATCCGCATGGCGTCATAATCATAAGTTAAACAAGGAAAATATAAAAATAGACATTGATTTTAGAAGGCAAAATTTATATAATTATAATAGTCAAAGAAAGTCAAAGTCGGAGGTTTCTTTATGCAGTATAAAGACTATTACAAGATCCTGGGGGTGGATAAAAACGCTACTCAGGAAGAGATAAAGAAGGCATACAGGAAACTTGCGAAAAAGTATCACCCGGATTCCAATCCCGGCGATAAAAAAGCCGAGGAGAAATTCAAGGAGATTAATGAAGCCTACGAAGTTCTGGGTGACGAAGAGAAAAGAAAAAAATATGACAAGTTCGGCAATATGTATTTCCAGAACGGAATGAATTTTGATCCGTCACAATTCGGAAACTTCGAATTCCGAAGGAGCCATAACGGGTTCAGCGATTTTTTCAACATGTTTTTCGGAGATTACGGAATTAACCTGGATGACTTGTTCGGAGGGAGATTTTCAGGTTTCAAAACGGGTTTTGCAGGCAACAACGCAATGCGCGGTGAGGATATAGAGACTGAAATATTTATTACACCCGAGGAAGGTCTTGAAGGTTCTGAAAAAACATTTACGGTCAGAACCGAATCCGGAATGAAAACCCTGTCTGTAAAAATTCCGAAAGGTATTCCCGAAGGGGGAAAAATAAAGCTGGCAGGTCAGGGGCGTCCTGGTATTGGAGGAGGTCCGAACGGGGACCTGTATCTTGTAGTAAGGTTCAAGGAAGGAAAATACAAGCTGGAAGGGAATAATCTTATAAGGAAAACCGAGATTTATCCGTGGACTGCAGCCCTTGGAGGAGAAATCAAGGTTGAGGCACCCGACGGTATAATACAGGTGAAAATACCGGCAGGAATACAGACAGATCAGAAAATAAGGGTGCCCAGGCAGGGATACGGGAAAACACGGGAAACACGGGGAGACCTCTATATACTGATAAAGATAGTCAATCCGCGTTATCTTACGGCTGAACAGAAAAAGCTTTATGAAATGCTTAAAGCTACTGAAAACGTCTGAACTAATGATGTTTCTTTACTTTAGCGGTTTGAAAGGAGAATACGCATGAAATTTGAAAAATTTACCGATAAAGCCCAGGAAGCCGTAGTCGAAGCCCAACAGCTTGCTCTTAAGCTGGACAACCAGCAGGTGGACGTGGAACATCTGCATATGGCTCTTCTTGAGCAGGAAGACGGGCTGATTCCGAAACTGCTTGAAATTATCGGCACTGATACATCGAAACTTAAACAGGAGCTTCAGCTGGAGCTGGACAGGCTTCCGAAGGTATACGGAACAAACGTGGAACAGGTATACCCGACCAGGCGTTTCAGCCAGGTACTTATAAAGGCTGAGGATGAAGCCAAAAAATTCAATGATGAATATATCAGCGTTGAGCATATTTACCTGGTAATAGTCAGCGAAAAAAATACACCGTCAGGAAAGCTTCTTCTGAAATACGGGGTTGACAGGGAGAAACTTCTTTCAGCACTGTCAAAGGTTAGGGGAAATGACAGGGTGACAAGCAGGAATCCCGAAGGGAATTATCAGGCTTTGAAAAAGTACGGAAGGGATCTTGTCGAGCTTGCCCGGCAGGGAAAACTGGATCCCGTAATAGGAAGGGACCAGGAAATCAGGAGGGTTATCCGTATTCTTTCACGGAGAACGAAAAATAATCCGGTTCTTATAGGTGAACCAGGCGTGGGGAAAACCGCGGTTGTTGAAGGTCTTGCGCAGCGGATTGTAAAAGGTGACGTACCTGAAGGCTTAAAGGATAAAACAATTTTTGCCCTTGACATGGGAGCATTGATCGCAGGAGCAAAATACCGCGGAGAGTTCGAGGAAAGGCTGAAGGCAGTTCTTAATGAAATAAGCAAGTCCGAGGGCAGGATCATTCTTTTCATAGACGAACTCCATACGATAGTAGGGGCAGGCAGAACCGAGGGCGCGATGGATGCAGGGAATATATTAAAGCCGATGCTTGCAAGGGGAGAGCTTCACTGTATCGGTGCCACAACCCTAGATGAGTACAGGAAATATATTGAAAAGGATGCGGCACTGGAGAGAAGATTCCAGACGGTACTCGTGGATCAGCCGACCGTTGAGGATACAATTTCCATATTAAGAGGGCTTAAGGAGAGGTTTGAAATACATCATGGAGTTCGTATAACCGACAGTGCTATCATTGCCTGTGCGGTTTTGTCAGACAGGTATATTACCGACAGGTTTTTGCCTGACAAGGCTATTGACCTGATGGATGAGGCGGCTGCAATGCTCAGGATGGAAATTGACAGTATGCCGTATGAACTGGATGAGATAAACAGGAAGATAATGCAGTATGAGATTGAACAGCAGGTTCTTGCCAAGGAAACCGACAGAAGCTCAATTGAAAGGAGAAACCAGCTGAGCCAGGAAATACAGAGACTGAGGCAGGAAGCAGAGGCAATGAAGGCACAGTGGGAAATGGAAAAAAGCTTCATAAAAAGAGAGAAGGAACTGAAGGAGGAAATTGAGAAGGTCAAACATGAAATAGAGAACGCCGAAAGGGTTTATGATCTTGAAACCCTTGCAAAACTGAAATACGGTCGTCTGCCCGAGCTTGAAAAGGAGACGGAGGAATATAAAAAGCGCCTGAGTTCGCTTGACAGGCAGCTTCTGAAAGAAGAGGTCACTGATCAGGAAATTGCCGAAATTGTTGCGAAATGGACCGGAATACCTGTTGCAAAACTTGTGGAAGAGGAAAAACAGAAGCTTCTGAACCTTGAAAACATACTTAAAAAACGTGTCATCGGGCAGGATGAAGCAGTTAAGGCAGTATCCGATGCGGTGCTGAGAGCAAGGGCAGGCCTGAAAGATCTGAACAGGCCGATTGGATCGTTCATTTTCCTTGGACCTACCGGGGTAGGTAAGACAGAACTGGCAAAAGCCTTGTCGGAAGCCCTGTTTGACAGCGAAGAAAACCTCGTCCGGATTGACATGAGTGAATACATGGAGAAACACTCCGTTGCGAAGCTAATCGGAGCTCCTCCCGGTTACGTAGGGTATGAAGAAGGAGGACAACTGACAGAAGCGGTAAGAAGAAAGCCTTATTCCGTTATTTTGTTTGACGAAATAGAAAAAGCCCATCCCGATGTATTCAATCTGCTGCTTCAGCTTCTGGACGACGGGCGTCTGACCGACAGCCAGGGAAGGACCGTTAATTTCAAGAATGCTGTAATTATTATGACAAGCAATATCGGAAGCGAAATACTCCTGGAGAGCATTACCGAAAACGGCGAATTCTCAGACGAGGTCAGGAACCTGGTAATGAACAGCCTTAGGAATTACTTCAGACCGGAGTTCCTGAACCGTATTGATGATGTTGTGCTGTTCAGACCCCTGGGCAGAAAGGAAATTTATGCAATTATTGATCTGATTGTCAGTGAACTGCGAGAAAGGCTCAGGGACAGGAATATCAGCCTTGAGATTACCGACAGGGCGAAGGAACTTATACTTGACAGGGCATATTCGCCGACTTATGGCGCCCGCCCGCTGAGAAGGTTCATCCAGAAAGTAATTGAAACGGATTTGGGAAGAAAGATAATAGCCGGGGAAATCCATGACGGTTCGACTGCAACAATTGATGCCGATCGGGATAAGAGGGAGCTTTTCGTAAGAGTTTCAGCATGATTGATGAAGGGCGTGATATTATGCAATGGCGTCAACAGTCGCTTCATTTGCAAGAGCCGCGCAGTTCAGCCCGGATAAGCCGACATTTTAAAAACTTTTGAGCGGGTCCTGCTGTGGGTGTTTTCGCTCCTTGGGCAACAAAGCACTAACCGATATCCACGCTCTAAAGTTAAAATGATTCCGACGCTGAGGTCTCCATATCCCGGGTCGCTCAGTGCCGCGCTCATAACTTATTGCCGGGCAGCAGGGATTCGAAGCATGTTGCCCTGCGTCGCAAAAATCACCCGCACCACCTGCTTTTAAAGCAATGTATTTTACGCGGGTCCTGCTTCGGGCGTTTTGTCTCCTTGAGCGGCAAAGCACTAACCTTAATCCACGCTCAGCACATATAATGAATCCTGCGCTGGGGTCTCCATATCCCGGGCCGCTCAACTCCACGCTCCAAATCTATAACTGTGCAGCATGGCTTCGTGGCATGCTGCTCTGCGTCGTCAAAATCGCCCGAATCACCCGCAAGCACCTACAGTAATAATCAGCTTGCTTATCCTCTCTCAGGCTGAGCGGCTTTAAACTGCATTCCGCTAAAAAGTTTCCGCCATAGCACAAAATCCATAATACACGAATCAGGACCCGCCATCAATTATTACGCGAGTTTTTCAGAGGAAAGACGGTTGTTACAGTGTGAATTTTGTACTAAAATAATACCGGAAATAAATGTATGATGTTTCGGAGAGCAAAGAACAATGGATTATGATTTGCTTGTGAAAAAGGCAGCAGAGGCAAAAGAAAAGGCATATGCGCCTTATTCGGGTTTTCGCGTCGGAGCAGCGGTACTGACTGCCGACGGCAGAATATATACCGGCTGCAATGTTGAGAACTCCTCTTTCGGTGCAACCATCTGCGCCGAACGGACGGCTGTTGTAAAGGCAGTCTCCGATGGTAAAACAGAAATTGCTGCCATTGCAGTCACCAGTGACAGTGAGCAGTATACATTCCCCTGCGGCATATGCCGCCAGGTGATTTCAGAATTTGGCAGTGATGAAACAAAGATTATCTGCAGCAACAAAAACGGGCAATATAAAATATATAATCTGAAGGATATTCTGCCCCACGCTTTTACGGGGGAAGATCTTAAAGTGTAATTTATATTTTATTTGAAAGGAGCTTTTTATGGCTTTTCGTTCAGGATTTGCGACTATTATAGGCAGACCAAATGTCGGAAAATCGACCCTTTTGAATTTACTGACCGGTGAGAAAATCTCGATTATTTCCAGTAAACCGCAGACAACACGGAATACAATAAAAGCCATTGTAACTACAGATGAATACCAGGTGGTCTTTATTGACACACCGGGAATGCACCGGCCGAAGAACAAGCTTGGAGACTACATGCAGAAGTCGGCGGTTTCAACACTTGACGAAGTGGATGTTATTCTTTACATGGTTGAAGCCACCGATAAGGGCATCGGCCCCGGTGACATGAGTATAATTGAGATGCTGAAAAAACTGAGCACTCCGGTTATATTGCTGATAAACAAGGTTGACCTGGTGGATAAGCCAAGCCTTCTTCCCCTTATTGACGAATACAGCAAGGCCATGAATTTTGAGCAAATTATCCCAATCAGCGCTCTTGATATTGAAACAAGGGAACTGGTTCTGAAAGAAACGGTAAAATGCCTGCCCGAAGGACCGGCTTATTACCCGGCAGATATGGTTACCGACCAGCAGGAAAGGGTTCTTGTCCAGGAACTGATACGGGAGAAAATATTACACCTTGTAAGTGATGAGGTTCCCCATGGCGTGGGAGTAGAAGTGATACTGTTCAAGGAAAAGCCAGAAAAAGACCTGATAGAGATTCATGCCAATATTTATTGTGAGAAGGAAAGCCATAAGGGAATCCTTATCGGTAAAAACGGAGATATGCTTAAAAAAATAGGTACCCTGGCAAGGCAGGATGCTGAAAGGCTGCTTGGGACTAGAATATTCATGAAGCTTTGGGTGAAAACGAAAGAGGACTGGAGAAACAGCGATTATGTACTAAAGGAGCTGGGGTATAAATAGTAAAAATTTTAAAACCCGAATTGCACCCTCTTGTTTTGAATATGGTGCAATGTTATACTAAATAATGAACAGATACGACAATATTATGCAAGACGGGCGTCTCTGCTGGTGAGACGCTTATTTGCTGCAAAGAACGATATCATTTGCGGGAGAAGACAAATGAATAAAATAGGATTCGATAATGAAAAATACATTCGGCTTCAGTCGCAAAAAATACGTGAAAGAATTGAACTTTTCGGCGGAAAACTTTACCTTGAATTTGGAGGAAAACTGTTCGATGATTATCATGCTTCCAGGGTTCTTCCGGGTTTTCAGCCGGACAGCAAGGTCAGGATGCTGCTGCAGCTTAAGGATCAGGCTGAAATTGTAATAACAATCAACGCGGATGATATAGAAAAAAGCAAGCGCCGAGGAGACCTTGGCATAACATATGATCAGGATGTACTGCGCCTGATTGATGCATTCAGGGGTATAGGGCTTTATGTGGGAAGTGTTGTGATAACGCATTACCGTTCCCAGGTTGCAGCCGACCTGTTCCAGAAAAGGCTTGAAGCACTGGGAATAAAAGTGTACAGGCATTATCCCATCCCCGAATATCCTTCAAATATATCCCTTATTGTGAGCGATGAAGGATATGGAAAAAACGATTATATTGAAACTACCCGTTCACTGGTTGTTGTAACGGCTCCCGGACCAGGCAGCGGAAAAATGGCAACCTGCCTTTCGCAGCTTTACCATGAATACAAGCGAGGTATCAAGGCAGGCTATGCAAAGTTTGAAACATTCCCAATATGGAACCTTCCGCTGAAACATCCTGTGAACCTTGCGTATGAAGCGGCCACAACCGACCTGGATGATGTAAACATGATCGATCCTTTTCACCTGGAAGCATATGGAGTAACCTCGGTGAATTACAACAGGGACATAGAAGTGTTCCCGGTTTTAAATGCAATACTTGAAAAAATAGCCGGAAAATCACCTTATAAAAGCCCCACCGATATGGGCGTGAATATGGCAGGATACTGCATTACGGATGATGAGGCGGTTTGCAGGGCTTCGGAACAGGAAATCATAAGGCGGTATTACAATGTAAGCTGTTCACTTCGCCAAGGACTGGCGGAAAGAGAAGAGGTATACAAGCTGGAATTGCTGATGAATCAGCTGGGAATTTCACCGAAAGACAGGCCCGTGGTAGATGCAGCAATAAAGCGTGCAGAGGAAACAGGCGGTCCGGCAGTGGCGCTTCAGCTGAATGACGGGAGAATCGTTACAGGAAAAACGTCATCTTTGCTTGGGGCATCTGCCGCTGTACTGCTGAATGCATTGAAGGAACTGGGCGGAATCCAGCACGAAATCCATCTTATTTCCCCGATAGTTATAGAGCCGATCCAGGTTTTAAAAACCAAGCACATGGGAAACCATAACCCACGGTTACATACTGACGAAGTGCTGATTGCTCTGTCAATCTGTGCCGCCACAAACCCTACGGCAGCACTTGCAATGCAGCAACTGTCGAAGCTGAAAGGCTGTGAAGCCCATTCAACGGTGATACTGTCAAAAGTGGACGAAAATGTGTTCCATAAATTGGGGATAAACATAACATGCGAACCCCAGTATCAGACGAAAAAGCTATACCACAAGTAAAGAACGGTTTGAAATCTGCCCTCAGCAAGTCAGATTAGAAATTTGGCTTGATTTGGTATACATAAACCTTAAAACAGGACAAAAAATACATATACGATAATCTGTTTGTTGAGGGGGATAATATGCTGAAGGATTTTGCATGGCAAATGTTCAAGAAAACCGGTAATATAGAGTTTTTTCTTCAGTATAAGAATCTCGACAGGATGAACAGGGATTTCAGCACGGAGGCAGCTTCCGATACGGATTTGGATGGTGAAAAATGCCGTATGTCAAAGCCAAAGGAATAGTCGTCCGCGAAGTAAAAGTAGGAGACTATGACAAGATTCTTACGGTGGTTACCGAAGAGCTTGGCAAAATATCTGTTTCGGCAAGAGGGGTTAGACGGGGCGGAAACCGTTACTCTGCCGGTACCCAGGTTTTTTCATACTGCGACTGGGTTCTGTTTAAGGGCAGGAATACATATGTTCTTAATTCTTGCGAAATAATTGATTCTTTTTATGAAATAAGGCAGGACCTGACACTTCTTACTTATGCCGCCCATATGCTCCGGCTGCTCCAGGACGTTACTTATGAAAACCAGCCTGCAAAAGATCTGCTGGAGGTTTTTATTCACGCACTGAAAGCACTGCTCGGAAAAAACAGGACTCCCTCCCTGATAGTCCGGGCTTTTGCATTAAAGACCGTTCAGCTGATGGGACTTGAACCCCATATTTCGGGCTGTTGTTTGTGCGGAACGAAGGCAATCAATTATATCCGTTTCAGTTTCAGCCATTGTGGATTTGTCTGCGAACAATGCGGGAGTTCTGTTGAAGATGCTGTTGAGGTAAAGCCTGGTACGGCAAAGGCGCTTATTTACGTTCTTCATGCAGAACCAGCCAGGGCATTTGGTTTTGAGCTTTCACAGGATGTTCTGAAAAATTTTGAAGAAATAGTTGACAGATTCATTGATGAAAGACTGGAAACGGAATACAGCAGGATAGACTTCCTGCATGAGATTTAGAACGCGCCGGAGTTTATGAACGTAACAAGGCAGCGGATATGCAAAGGAAAACTGGTACTTGTAATAAAAGTTTGTTTATGTTAAAATAAATGGCACTGGTTCAACTGAGGAACTGAAGGTTGGAGGTTTTAGAATGGAAATAGTTGTTAGTATCCTGCATATTCTTATCTGTATTGCAATTATAGTAATCGTATTGCTGCAGTCCGGGCGTTCTGCCGGTATCAGCGGTGCAATTGCAGGCGGTGCTGAAACGTTTTTCGGTAAAAACAAGGGTCGTACAATCGATGCAATACTGAGCAAATATACAAAGTTCGCATTGGTGGTATTTATTCTGACATCGATTATTTTAACATACTTGTTAAAGTAAGGTGTTATGCGGTCAAGACGCAATTATTTCCGATTTTCCGTTCATTAATAACCGGAACGCAGTCAGGACTGTACATGCTTTGAAAGTATGTATGGTCTTTTTATTTTCCTAAAATAACTTAGTGAAAGAGGATCTGAATATGCCCGAATTCAGAATAAAGTCCAATTACAAACCTTCCGGGGATCAGCCACAGGCAATAGAAAAACTGGTCGATTCAATTAAAAGGGGAAACAGGCACCAGACTCTTCTCGGCGTAACCGGGTCAGGAAAAACATTCACAATAGCGAATGTCATTGAAAAGCTGCAAAGACCTACCCTGGTTATTGCCCACAACAAGACACTTGCAGCGCAGCTGTGCTCGGAGTTCCGGGAATTTTTCCCCGACAATGCCGTGGAATATTTCGTCAGCTATTATGACTACTACCAGCCCGAGGCATATATTCCGTCCACCGACACGTATATAGAAAAGGATTCGTCAATAAACGAAGAGATTGACAATCTGAGACATTCTGCAACGGCAGCCTTGTTTGAAAGACGGGATGTTATCATTGTCGCCAGTGTTTCATGCATATACGGCCTTGGCGATCCTGAGGATTACAGCGAGCTGATGCTGTCATTGAGGCCGGGGATGCAGAAAGACAGGGATGAGGTAATAAAAAAACTTGTGGATATACAGTACACGCGCAATGAACTCGATTTTAAAAGGGGAACGTTCAGGGTAAAGGGAGATGTTCTGGATATTTTCCCCGCTTCTTCTTCAGGTACGATTATAAGGGTGGAGTTCTTCGGCGATGAGATTGACAGGATTACCGAAGTTGATCCGCTGACGGGCGAAATTATCGGAACAAGGACATATATTGCCATATTCCCTGCATCTCACTATGCCACCACGCGGGAAAAAATGGAGAGGGCAATCAGGTCAATAGAACAGGAGCTGGAAGAAAGGCTGAAATATTTCAGAGAACACGATAAGCTCCTGGAAGCCCAGAGGCTGGAACAGAGAACCAGGTATGATCTTGAAATGATGCGAGAAATTGGCTTCTGCAAGGGAATAGAGAACTATTCAAGACATATCAGCGGAAGAGAACCCGGAAGTCCGCCTTATACCCTCCTTGATTATTTCCCGAAGGATTTCCTGCTGGTGATTGATGAGTCCCATGTAACGGTTCCGCAGATTGGGGCCATGTACAACGGGGACAGGTCAAGAAAGGAATCGCTGGTGGAATACGGTTTCCGCCTTCCTTCCGCTTTTGACAACAGGCCTTTGACTTTCGAGGAGTTTGAGCAGAAAATAAACCAGGTTATCTATGTAAGCGCGACACCAGGCGAGTATGAAAGGAAACATTCAGCCGTTTTTGTTGAACAGATTATCAGGCCGACCGGACTGGTTGATCCGGAAGTTGTTGTAAAGCCGGTGAAAGGCCAGATTGACGATCTGATGGAGGAAATAAGAGTAAGGGTTGAGCGGAATGAAAGGGTCCTGGTGACAACGCTTACTAAGAGAATGGCGGAAGACCTTACCCAGTACCTTTCCGAAGCCGGTATAAAAGTAAGGTACATGCATTCTGACATCGATGCCATTGAACGGATGGAAATAATCCGCGACTTAAGGCTCGGGGTATTTGACGTGCTGGTAGGTATAAACTTGCTCAGGGAAGGTCTTGATTTGCCCGAGGTTTCGCTGGTCGCTATACTTGATGCTGACAAGGAAGGGTTCCTGCGCTCGGAAACATCGTTGATACAGACAATCGGAAGGGCAGCGCGGAATGTAAACGGGAAGGTAATAATGTATGCCGACCATGTAACGGGCGCAATGGAACGGGCTATTAACGAAACCAACAGAAGAAGACAAATACAGATGGAATATAACAGGAGGATGGGAATAACTCCCCAAACCATCCGGAAGAACATACACGAAACGCTCGGAACATTGAAGGCTGCAGAAAACGAAAAAGAGTATGCTGCCGATATTGAAAGCATGCCCGTCGAAAAGCTGATAGAAAAGCTTACAGCTGAAATGAAGGCTGCTGCCAAGGAGCTTGAATTTGAAAAAGCGGCTGTGCTGCGTGACAGGATTAATGAATTGCGCAAGAAACTGCAGGAAGAGGAGTCGGGCTGAGAATATGGCTGTATATTTGTTTCCGGATAATATTCATCATTCGTGGTCTGATTTTTTGACCGGGGAACGCATAAGGACAATAAATGAAATAGCCGAAAGAATAGGAGAAAACGTCAACCCTGAATATAAAAAAGTCCTGCGCTTTCTGGAAGTGGATCTTTCAAATGTCAGGGTTGTTATACTTGGCCAGGATCCTTATCCTGAAAAGGGTGTTGCCACGGGCCGGGCTTTTGAAGTGGGCGGTCTGAAAACATGGGATCAGCCGTTCAGGCAGGTTTCGCTGAAGAATGTCATACGGCTTATACACAAAAGTTATAACAATATAACCGAATACGGGGACATTTTTTCGTTCGAAGAAATAAAAAAGGAAATAAAAGAAGGAAGATTTCCGATACTTCCTCCCAACAGGCTGTTTGAGTCATGGGAAAAACAGGGCGTTTTGCTGCTGAACACGTCGTTCAGCTGCATACCGGGAAGTCCTGAAAGCCATGCATTTCTGTGGAAGGATTTTTCCCGGGAACTTATTGAATACATTTCCGAAAAGTACAGTCTTTACTGGTTTTTGTGGGGAAAACGCGCGCTGAGCATGAAGCCTGCAATAAAGAACGGCGTTTTCTTTCTGACCAGGCATCCGATGATGTGTTCACCAAAATATGAAGATGATTTTCTTAAGTCTGACTGTTTTGAAAAGACAAGGCATGTTATAAACTGGCTTGGAATTTAAAGGATTTCTGCGTTTTCAAGCAATTTCTTCCGCCGTTTTATAAGAATAATTTCACAACGCTCCGGTTACCTTAAGAACATCGGCATTCAGAAACATATAAAATCCTTGGTTTTACAGCATGAAACTGCAAGTGTTCGTGACTGGAGCGTGCGGTATGTTATTAAAAAAGGAAAAGTCCTTTTCCAGAGCCTGTTTTCTTGTTTTGGTAATTACAGTATCATTATATCTTTCTCTGATAGCATTAACACCAAGCCAGATGACCGTTTTAGCCGGAGAGGAATACCGGGTTGAATTCTTCTCCCCGTTCAGCCTGCAGTTGTCGGCTGAGGCAAGCGGATTACATGTTGAAAAGCTTGGAAACGGGGAAAGAACGTCGTTTTTCTCGATGCCATATGCCCTGAAAGGTACAAAATACGGCCAGAACAGGATCCAATTAAGCCTTTTCGGCATAGTACCTGTAAAGGATATAACTGTAAATGTTATACCTGCCAGGGAATTGATAGTCTGCGGAAATACCGTAGGTATAAGATTATACATCAAGGGAATTCTCGTGGTGGGGATATCGGGAGTTCTGACTCCGGACGGGAAAGAAGTGCTTCCTGTACGGGATACCGGCATTGAACCCGGGGATTTCATTATTGCGGTTAACAATAAGGAAGTAGAAAAAATATCCGATCTGTCAAGGATTATTAATGAGTCCGGAGGAAAGGAGATAACACTTAAATTTATTCATGACAGCAAGGTTGTTGAATCCCGGGTCACCCCCGTTCAAAGCATTGAGGACGGAAAATACAGGATAGGAATATGGGTCAGGGACAGCACAGCCGGAATAGGGACATTGACGTATATTGAAGAGGAAACCGGCAAATTCGGTGCGTTGGGACACGGAATAACGGATATAGATACTGGTATCCTGATGCCCGTGAAAAACGGTGACCTGCTGAGATCTTCGGTATATGGAATAAGGAAGGGACTTCAGGGAAACCCGGGTGAACTCCAGGGGGATTTCCTGAAAAGCCCGGAAGTTATTGGGGAAATATACTGGAATACGGCATTCGGGGTTTTCGGTAAAATAGACAGCAGTTTCATGGCAGAGGTTAAGGGCAGAAAATACCCGGTAGGAACGAGAAGCATGGTAAGGGAAGGTCCGGCAACAATACTGTCAAACATTCATGGCGAAGAAGTTGAGGAATTTTCTGTGGAAATACAGAAAATTGCACGTAAAAACCTTTCAGGACCGAAAAGCATGATAATAAAAATCACAGATCCGAGGCTTCTGAGTGAAACCGGAGGAATTATCCAGGGAATGTCGGGAAGCCCGATTATCCAGAACGGACGGATAATTGGAGCTGTAACGCACGTGCTGGTAAATGATCCCACAAAAGGCTACGGGATTTTTATAGAAACCATGCTTGGAATGAATTAGAATTTATGCGCATGATGAAGGTGTTTGCCAGGAAGGACGCTGTAAGAATATTATAATCTGAGGCTTTGCCTGCAGGAAACCGGGGCAGCCGGTTCCGGCAGGCATAAGTTTTCAGAAATACTCAAGTCACGTGCCTGAGCAGGGTGTTATATCCCATTTGGAAGAAATAATAATCAAGAACTGTACATGGCATTGAAAATTTGCTGCACAGCGGCAGTATCCCGGTTATGCGCGGGTTTATGATAAAATTTTAGCCGGACGTAATGTAGAGATAGCCTTTTGCCAATGAGCCTTTTAAAACCAGCGAATACTTACCCGGCTGCAGTGTCACAGAGTCCTCAACATTTTTAAGATCTTCCGCTTCGTAAATTACCTCGTCTGAACCATGGGTTTTAATCATTAAAGAGAGCGAACCGTTGTCAATTTCCGATTTAATTTTAAGTGTTGTTTCTTCTTTTACATCGAAATCACAGCGTTTGGTATTCATATACGAAAATGTATTTGCTGTTTTGAAGTTCCTGTACATGTAAAACTCTTCCGGAAGATTTACTGTATCGATCATTTCCTCGTCAGACGCTGAATCGGCTGACGGGGTTACTGTAATACCGCTGTATTGTTCTGTCGCTGCATTACTGCCCTGGTTTGTTTCCATGTTTACGGCTTCATTATCTGATTTTACTGTATTAGTACAGGAGAGCATCGTCAGTATCACGATCATGGTGATAAGGATGGTCATAAATTTTTTCATAACAGATACCTCCCTGGTAATTATATTTTCTGTCACAAAATTTATAACAAAGTAATATGTTTGCGGTTGTAAACCGGAAAAGACAAATAGCATACATAAATTATAATACCATAAAATGCTAATTTTTTAAAGTCAAATAATTTTTGGAAATATATAGCAGTTTATGCAAATGAAGCGTTTTTGATTAATGGTGTTATTGACTCATGAATTCTATGCAGGATTTTGATATAACCATGCTTTAAGACGATATCTATACAAAAACAAAACTACTGTGATATAATTCATAAGTAAAATCCGGACAATAGGGGAACCTTAAGCAGCGTTCCCTGAAACTGAGGAAAAGAAGAGAGGTTCAGGTAATCAGATGCCAGGAGAAAGACAGAAAAGAATAAGGAATTTTTGCATTATAGCACATATAGATCACGGGAAGTCAACATTGGCAGACAGACTGCTTGAAAAAACCGGTGTTCTGACCGAAAGGGAAATGGCTGAACAGGTTCTGGACACCATGGACCTGGAGCGTGAACGCGGAATCACGATAAAAGCCCAGGCCTGCAGAATGATATACAGGGCAAATGACGGACAGGAATATATTCTCAACCTGATTGATACACCGGGGCATGTGGATTTTAATTATGAAGTTTCAAGGAGTATTGCTGCCTGTGAAGGGGCAATACTTGTTGTTGATGCTTCCCAGGGAGTTGAAGCCCAGACCCTGGCAAATGTCTACCTTGCACTGGAGCATAATCTTGAAATCATACCCGTTATAAACAAGATTGATCTGCCCGGTGCCAGACCGGAAGAAGTAAAGCGCGAAATCGAGGATATAATCGGTCTGGACTGCAGTGATGCCCCGCTGATTTCTGCAAAAAACGGAATTAATATTGAAGCCGTTCTTGAAAAAATAGTGGAAATTGTTCCTCCGCCTCCGGGGGACGAGGAGTCACCGCTGCGTGCATTGATTTTTGATTCTCTTTATGACAACTACAAGGGAGTTATAACCCATGTGAGGGTAATGGAAGGAAGCGTACGGGTCGGGCAGGAAATTTACCTGATGCATACGAAAAAGAAATTTACCGTTACCGAGTTGGGCTATTTCCGTCCCGGCGGTTTAATACCTGCTGAGGCATTGTATGCAGGCGAAGTGGGCTATATATGCGCAAGTATAAAAAATGTAGCCGATACCCGTGTGGGAGACACGATAACACTGGTGTCAAACCCTGCAAAAGAGCCTTTGCCCGGATATAAAAAGGCCGTTCCGATGGTATTCTGCGGCATATACCCGGCGGATGGCTCAAAGTATATAGATTTGCGGGATGCCCTGGAAAAACTTCAGCTTAACGATGCTTCGCTGCTGTTCGAACCCGAAACTTCCGCTGCTCTGGGATTTGGTTTCAGATGCGGATTTTTAGGACTTTTGCACATGGAAATCATACAGGAGAGGCTGGAACGTGAGTTTAACCTTGACCTGGTTACCACGGCTCCCAGCGTAATATATCGTATCACGAAAGTTGACGGAGAAGTTCTGATGATTGATAATCCCACAAACATGCCCGAACCGGGCATGATAGAGAAGATGGAGGAGCCGATAGTGAAAGCCACTATTATGACACCTCCTGAATATGTAGGCAGCATTATGGAACTGTGCCAGGACCGCAGGGGCGAGTACATCGGGATGGAATACATTGAGAGCAACCGTGCGGTATTGACCTATGAAATCCCGTTAAATGAGATTGTGTATGACTTTTTTGACGCCCTTAAATCCCGGTCGAAGGGATATGCTTCCCTGGACTATGAATTCAAGGGGTACAAGGAATCCGATCTGGTCAAGCTTGACATCCGCCTGAACGGTGATGTGGTTGACGCATTGTCCTTTATTGTGCACAGGAGCAAGGCATATGCGCGGGGAAGAAGAATTGCCGAAAAACTCAAGGAAACAATTCCCAGGCATATGTTTGAAATACCGATACAAGCGTGCATCGGTTCAAAAGTAATTGCGAGGGAAACCGTAAAGGCGTACAGGAAAGACGTTCTTGCAAAATGCTACGGCGGTGATATTACTAGAAAAAAGAAACTTCTTGAAAAACAGAAAGAAGGTAAAAAGCGCATGCGTCAGATAGGCACTGTGGAAATTCCGCAGGAAGCCTTTATGAGCGTTCTGAAACTTGATACATAATGGTGCGCAGGCGTTGAAAGAAATGTTGAAGAATAAAAACATCGGAGTGTATATTCATATACCTTTCTGCGTTAAAAAATGCAATTACTGTGATTTCCCTTCATTCCCCGGAATGGAGCACTATTTTAAGGGTTATACAAAGGCTTTGTGCAGGGAAATTGAAACGGTATCCGCAAAATACCCGGATTCAGTAATAGATACGGTTTTCTTCGGAGGAGGGACCCCTTCGGTCCTTCCTGCAAATCTTGTTTCAGAAATAATTGATGCCCTGTACCGTAACTTTGATGTCGCGGAAAATGCTGAAATATCTATTGAAGTAAATCCCGGCACCGTAACACCCGAAAAAGCTGAAGCCTACAAAGAAATTAATATCAACCGTATCAGTATCGGGCTTCAGTCTGCCAGCAACAGCCTGTTAAGGTTTATGGGAAGAATTCATACTGAGGAGATGTTTGAAGAATGTATCGGAATATTCAGAAAATACGGGTTTGGCAATATAAATGCCGACGTAATTTTCGGTGTTCCGGGTCAAACAATGGAAGACTGGCAGAAGACCATTAACCTGGTTCTTGAAAAGGGTGTAACTCATGTTTCGTGCTACAGCCTGAAAATCGAAGAAGACACACCGTGGTATGAACTGAATAAAAAAGGAGAATTGCCCCGGGCGGATGAAGACCTGGAAAGGGAAATGTATTACTGGGCAATAAAAAGACTGAATGATGCCGGCTTTAAGCATTACGAGATTTCCAACTTCGCAAAACCTGGGTTTGAATGCCGTCATAACATGAAGTACTGGACCTGCAAGCCTTACCTTGGTTTTGGGGCCGCAGCCCATTCGTATATTGACGATATGAGATATTCAAATACCGAAAATCCGGCTGAATATATCAGCAGGATATGTGAAGGGAAATCCCCGGTTAAAACGAGAGAAGAAATCGGGGCTGATGAGAAACTGTCCGAGAGGTTCATGCTCGGGTTAAGGCTGATTGACGGAGTAGATCTGAAAAAGATTGAACGGGAGTTCGGAAGCGAAGCATTAAGGAAATATGACGGCCGAATAAAAATACTGGAAGAAAAAGCTCTTGTCAGCACAGAAAACGGAATGCTGAAACTGACGAATCTGGGCCTGGACTTTGCAAACCAGGTATGGGTTGAATTTATATAGAATAAACCTAAATAACTGTTTTGGAGAATTATCTTAATCATGACACGGAAAGGGATAACAGACGGTTAAAGCGTATTTAAAACCCGTCTCCGGTGTATGGCACTAAATCTTCAGATAATGATTTACTTCAGATTAACCTGTATTATAACTAACCATCTATAACCGATTCCGGTATGTTTTTTTAAGCTTTAATACTATGGCATATCCTTTTGATTCAGTCTGTCTGTTTATTGGTTCGTTAATTATTTTGCATTACATTCCGAAAATTACTGCATTTTATTTTACAGCTTCCCCTTGAACAAAATCAGGACCCTTGGTAATTCATGGATTTTACCGTAAAAAAGTCCGTGTTATATTGGATTTATCAATGTTATTATTTTGCCGAAAAATTATTCTTAATATGAAGCTTTTTAACTTCCTGGAAGGTATTATTGACAAAGGGGGTTTTGCTCAGGTGGAACAGGGTTACTCACAGGAAAAGGAAAATGACTGCCTGGAAAAAGATATAAGGGTGTATTCCAATATGGTATACCGGCTGGCTTTTTCCCAGATGAGAAACAGGAGCGATGCCGATGATGTCTTCCAGGAAGTATTTCTTCGGTATATCAGGGAAAAACCGCAGTTCAGAAGCGAGGAACACAAAAAGGCCTGGTTTATCCGTGTCACTGTCAACTGCTGCAAGAAGCTGTGGTTATCTGCATGGATAAGAAAAATTGTGCCTATGGATGAAGAAATGGTATTTGAAACCAGGGAAGAAATCAATCTTCACTATGAGCTTAATAAACTGCCGGCAAAATACAGGCTTGTAATACACCTGTTCTATTATGAGGATTTAAGCATTGAAAAAACCGGCGAAATACTGAACAAAAAACCGTCCACCGTCAGGGCACAGTTGACAAGGGCAAGGCGCATGCTGAGAAAAGTAATTGAGGAGGGATATGATGTTCAGGGAGATATACCGCAGCATGAATAAAAAAATTGTGCCAGATCAGGAACTTGTAAACAAAATCATTGATTCAGCAGGCAACTGTAAAGCAGGAACAATCAACCGGAAAAATATGCTTGAAAAGCCTGCCATGGTAACGATAATGCTCTTGGTCATGTTTTTGGCTGTAACTCCCGTGCTTGCAGCAAGTGTTCAATCTGTGTATGAATTCATCTATTATGTTTCTCCTTCAGCAGCGCAATTTTTCAAGCCGGTACGGAAATCATGCGTGGATAACGGTATAAGGATGGAAGTTGTATCGGCTTATGTTCATGAAAATAAAGCCGAGATATACATTACGATGCAGGATCTTACCGGAGAACGAATAGATGAAACAATTGACCTTTATGACAGTTATACCATAAATCGCCCGTTTGAAAGCTCAGCCACATGCCGGCTTGCTGATTATGATGAGTCGACGGGAACTGCAACTTTTTATGTACTGATTACACAATGGGGCAATAAAAAAATAGACGGAGAAAAAATAACATTCTCGGTAAAGGAGTTTGTAAGCAAAAGGAACGTCTATAATGAAGTTCCCGTAGAAAAGAACCTGGAAAATGTAAAAGAGGCGCAATCCGTAAAGCGGGTTAAATACGGAACATCTTCTTATTATAAAAAGGAAGTTAATGTTCTTCAGCCTTCAGAACCGGAAAAAACTCCGGCTGAAGGAGTAAGTATTACGGGAATAGGATATATAGACCGAATGCTGCATATCCAGGCGTCGTTTGAAAACCCGGCGGACTTTGGGTATTTTTTCCTCATGGACGGTAACGGAAATAAAGTTCAGTGCAGTGACTATGTCAGTTTCAGTGAGAGTATTGATAACGGCTTGCAGGTTAGCTATCATGAGTATATATTCGACATTCCTGAATCGGAAATAGGCATGTATTCGCTTTACGGAACATTTGTGACAGGCGGTGTATTTACCAGGGGAAACTGGCAGGTAACATTTCCCCTGGAGGAGATAAGGAACAATGATTAATAATTGATTAAAACAAATGCATCCCTCTTGACAAAAAAATAGCCGGGTGGTATTTTTAATATAGTGTTTAGCACTCAATCAAGGAGAGTGCTAATAACAATTACAGGGGGTTTTACTTTAGTAAAAAGTATAAACCGGTATTAATGGGTATATTATTTTTGTGGAGATTGCTTCGTTTGGATTCATATATAGATAATGCCATTAACAACCTCTGTAGTTTCACTGTAATATACAATAGTTCTTTTTTTGTTTGCGGTCTGTGGGCTATTGTATGGAGGTGAGGTTAAACTTTGGAGGCAAAATTAAGTGAACGCAAGATGCAGATTCTTAAAACTCTTGTGGATGATTATATAAAAACGGCGCAGCCTGTAGGCTCAAGGACAATTTCGAGAAAACATGAACTGGGCCTGAGTTCTGCTACCATACGCAATGAAATGGCCGATCTGGAGGAGATGGGATATATTTCTCAGCCCCATACTTCTGCAGGCCGTGTACCTTCTGATAAGGGTTATCGTTTTTATGTTGATCATCTGATGCAGGTCCAGGCTCTGAAAGTGGAAGAAATAAGACAGATAAGGGATGCGATTGAACGCAGAATTAATGAAATAAATACCCTTATTCGCCGTGCCTCGGATATCATATCATCCATTACGGGGTATGCATCGGTGGCGCTTTCACCGAGCCTGACGAAATCTACTCTCAAGTCGGTACAGGTGTTGCCGGTTGATGAGAAGAAAATACTGATTGTTCTTGTAACAAATGCAGGTGTTGTCAAGAACCAGGTTGTGCGTGTTAACTCGGATATAAACCATGATTCACTCACCGTTCTTTCGAATTATTTGCAGAGGAAGCTGAACGGGCTTATAATTGAAAGCATTGAGTTCCCTTTGATTAATGATATACAGATTGAAACAGGTGTATCTGATGAACTGATTGATCCTGTAATTGAAGGCCTTAAGAAATGCATGCAGGATGTGGAAGATACCGAGCTGATTATGAACGGCGTTACAAACCTGCTGAATCACCCGGAATTCAGCGACCTGATAAAGGTAAAGGAATTGTTTGAACTGTTCAACGAACAGAGTACGATAAAGTCGTTAATGAGTTCGGCAATGAAGAAGGGTGGGCTCAATGTACGGATTGGTATGGAAAATGAACACGAAGTAATGCGTGACTGCAGTGTTGTTACTACTGTATACAACCTGGGTGATACCGAACTGGGTACACTGGGTATAATAGGTCCGACCAGAATGTATTATTCCAGGGTATTTTCCGCAATGAACTATGTAAGAAACCTGATAAACAACGAGATACTCAGAATTATGAATGATGAATAATTCTGATAATAGCATATATGGAAGGATGAACCGAAATGATGACAGATGACAAAAACATGGACAGAACCGGAGAACTTGCCGATAAAAACCAGGAAGCAGCGGCAGACACGGAAGAAAAAACATTAAACGAAGAACATGAATCAAAATGTGAAAGCCAGGGAGAAAAAACATCTGAAAAAGGCGAACAGGCAGAAAAAGCTGAGTGTAATGCAGGCAGCGGCAGTGTAAAAGCAAATCCTGAAGAAGATCTTCTTGTACAGAAAGAAAAGGAAATTAATGAACTGAAGGAATATATACAGAGACTTGCCGCAGAGTTTGACAATTACAAGAAAAGGACAAGAAAGGAAAAAGAAAAGATTTATGCCTCCTCTGTAGCGGATGTTGTATCCGCTTTTCTTCCGGTTGTGGACAATATAGAAAGGGCATTGCAGGCTTCCGAGTCAAGCGTGGAAAGTATACGTGAAGGCGTTGCAATGATTCATAAACAAATAATGGATATACTGTCGAATCTTGGAGTAAAACCCATTGAGGCAAAGGGTAAGAAATTTAACCCGGATTTTCATGAAGCCATAGCCCATATTGAAGATGAAAATTATGGCGAAAATGAAGTGGTGGAAGAGTTTTTAAAAGGATATATATATAATGACGAAACCGTTATCCGTCATTCCGTTGTAAAAGTAGCAAACTGATTGACTTTCTTTGACCTTTATATATAATTTTATGCTGAATTAGGAGTGATTGTATGCCGAAAGTAATAGGAATAGATTTGGGAACAACCAACTCGTGTGTTGCAGTTATGGAAGGAGGAGAACCTGTAGTTATCCCAAATGCTGAGGGAAGCAGGACCACACCTTCCGTCGTTGCTTTTTCGAAAACCGGCGAAAGACTGGTTGGACAGGTTGCAAAGAGACAGGCCATTACCAATCCCGAAAGAACAATTATTTCAATAAAAAGGGATATGGGAACCAACAGGAAAATCAGGATTGACGATAAGGAATATACACCGCCGGAAATATCGGCGATGATTCTTCAGAAACTGAAAGCAGATGCTGAGGCTTACCTCGGAGAAAAGGTAACTCAGGCGGTTATCACCGTTCCTGCATATTTTAATGACGCTCAGCGTCAGGCCACAAAGGATGCAGGAAGAATTGCCGGCCTTGAAGTGCTGCGTATCATAAACGAGCCTACGGCTGCAGCACTGGCTTACGGTCTTGACAAGGAACATGATCAGAAGATTCTTGTTTTTGACCTCGGAGGAGGTACATTCGACGTATCCATACTGGAAATCGGTGACGGCGTTTTTGAAGTGCTTGCTACCAGCGGTAACAACCGTCTTGGCGGTGATGACTTTGACCAGAGAATTATTGACTGGATTGCAGAAGAATTCAAGAAGGATACGGGTATTGATTTGAGAACCGACAAGATGGCGGCACAGCGCCTTAAAGAAGCTGCAGAAAAAGCAAAGATAGAATTGTCATCAGTTACCAGCACAAACATTAATCTTCCTTTTATAACAGCCGATGCAAGCGGTCCGAAGCATCTTGACATGACACTGACCAGGGCCAAATTTGAAGAGCTGACTGCTGACCTGGTAGAAATGACCATGGGACCCACGAGAAGAGCACTGGAGGATGCAGGCCTTACCCCTGCAGACATTGATAAGGTACTGCTGGTCGGAGGTTCCACGAGAATTCCGGCAGTTCAGGAAGCTGTAAGAAAATACCTGGGTAAGGAACCGTTCAAAGGTATCAACCCGGATGAATGCGTTGCCATTGGTGCTGCGATACAGGCAGCCGTTCTTTCCGGAGAGGTCAAGGATCTGCTTCTTCTTGATGTTACACCGCTTTCACTAGGTATTGAGACACTGGGTGGAGTATTTACAAAACTGATTGAACGCAATACAACGATTCCGACGAAGAAGAGCCAGATATTCACTACTGCAGCAGATGGTCAGACAAGCGTTGAGATCCGCGTATACCAGGGTGAAAGGGAAATGGCCGCAGACAATAAACTGCTTGGCAATTTCCATCTGACGGGAATACCTCCTGCTCCGCGGGGAGTACCTCAGATAGAAGTTACATTCGATATAGATGCCAATGGTATCGTTCATGTTTCTGCAAAGGACCTGGGTACAGGCAATGAGCAGAAGATAACGATTACGGCCTCTTCCAACCTTTCAGAAGAAGAAATCCAGAGAGCAATCAAGGATGCCGAAAAGTATGCCGAGGAAGACAGGAAGAGGAAAGAACTTATTGAAGCAAGGAATCATGGCGATTCCATGATTTACCAGACAGAAAAAACTTTGAGAGAATTGGGAGACAAGATTGATCCGGCGGATAAATCGATAATTGAAGCTGAACTGAATAACCTGAAAGAAGTGATGAAAGGCAATGATGCCGCGGCAATAAAAGCGGCTACGGAAAAACTTTCGCAGGCATTCTATTCAGTTTCACAGAAACTTTACCAGCAGAATCCCGGAGCTGCAGGTGCAGCCGGTGCAGGATTTAATCCGAATGCCGGCGGTGGTATGGGAAGCGGCAATCAGGACGATGTTTATGATGCAGACTATAAGGTTGTTGACGATGACAATAAGTAAGCCTTAATCACCACAAATTATCCCCTTTGTTTGAAATACAATCTCCTGCATATCTGATGCAGTAACAACGAGTCAAAGGTATACCTTTGACTCGTTGCTGTGATTAGGGGGATATTATTTTTCCAAAAAGATGATTTAAAATATAAAATGTTGAAGGCGCCATTGAAGTGTGTTATAATCGTTAAGCTACGTAACCAGCATAACAGCAGCGGGGGGTGATGAGGTGCCCGAGCAAAAAAGAGATTATTATGAAGTCCTGGGAGTAAGCCGTGACGCTGACGAAAACGAGATAAAGAAAGCTTACCGAAAACTTGCAAAACAGTATCACCCTGACTTGCATCCGAATGATAAGGAAGCTGAAGCCAGGTTTAAGGAAATAAATGAAGCCTATGCTGTTTTAAGCGACCCCCAAAAAAGAAAGCAGTATGATATGTATGGTCATTCAGGCGTTGACGGGACGGGATTTAACGGTTTCAGCGGATTTGGAGGCTTTGATTTCGGTTTTGAGGATATTTTTGATACGTTTGATGCCTTTTTCGGAGGATCGCCTTTTGGACGGAGCAGCCGAAGGAAATCGGCTCCCAAAAGAGGTAATGATATAAAATATACTCTTGAAATAAGTTTTACTGAAGCTGCTTTTGGAACAACAAAGGAAATAGACGTAAAAAGAATGCAGGTATGTAATGTTTGCGGCGGTTCGGGGGCCAAACCCGGAACAAAGCCTGAAACATGCAGGCATTGCAACGGTACAGGACAAATACGGCATGTCCAGGTCACCCCTTTCGGGCAGATGGTGAATATGCGGACGTGTGAATACTGCCGCGGTGAAGGAACGGTAATAACCGATCCATGCCATGAATGCCGCGGAAGCGGAAGGGTTCAGAAAACATCAAGAATAAGCATAAAAATACCCGCAGGAATTGACAACGGGCAGACCATATCGCTGCGCGGCGAGGGAGAACCCGGATATATGGGCGGTCCGCCCGGTGACCTGTATGTCAGCATAAAGATTAAACCACACCCTATTTTCACAAGGGAAGGTTACGATGTAATCTGCGAAATACCTATTACCTTTACCCAGGCTGCATTGGGGGCGGAAATAGAAATTCCCACGCTGGAGGGAACAATGAAATTCAATATACCCGAAGGAACACAGACCGGTACGGTGTTCCGACTGAAAAACAAGGGAATAAAACATTTGCGCTCCAATGGTAAAGGAGATCAGCTGATAAAAGTGAATGTTGAGGTCCCGACAAGACTCTCGGCAAAACAGAAAGAACTGCTGAGGCAGTTTGCAGAAATAAGCGGTGACGAAGTATTTCAGCAGAGAAAAACGTTTTTTGAAAAAATGAGGGAGTATTTTAATAAAAATTAATCATATAAGGAAAAGGGAGTTTTCTTGTGAAGTGGCTGGAAGTGGCAGTTACTGTTGAACCGGAATACCAGGATTCAGTTTCGCAGGTTTTATTGGACCAGGGAGTTCAGGGCCTTGAAATAGTGGATCCGGATGTATTCAGACAAGTTCTCGATGAAAACAGGTATCTGGATTACGCTGATGACGGCCTTATTGAAAGTTATGGCGATAAGGCAGTAATAAAGGCATATATCAGTGCAGACAGGAACGCAGAGGAACTCAAAAGCAGGCTGGATAAAGAATTCCAGAGCATTTTGGGGATGATACCCGGGTATTCGTTCAGAATTCGCGATGACTCCGAATGGAAAGATAACTGGAAAAAGTATTACAAGACATTCAGGATTTCCAAAAGGGTAGTAATAAAGCCAACATGGGAAGTTTACATGCCTGAAGGCGGCGAAGTGGTCGTGGAACTTGAACCCGGTATGGCGTTTGGAACAGGAACTCATGAAACTACAAAAATGTGTGCAGAATATCTTGACGAACTTGTGATAGGCGATGAAAAGGTACTGGATTTGGGCTGCGGAACGGGAATTCTCGGCATAATAGCCGCCAAACTCGGTGCCGGTGAAGTTATATGTGTTGACATAGATGATGCAGCGTATAAAGCATGTACCGAAAACGTGGAAAAAAACGGAGTTTCGGAGAAAGTACGCGTAGTATGCGGCGAGCTGAAGGATATTGAAACCGAACAATACGATATTATTGTGGCAAATATTATAGCCGATGTAATTCTGTCGCTGCTGCCTGAATTTAAAAAATACAGCAGTGACAGGACTGCCATACTGTTGTCGGGAATAATTGCAGACAGGCGGGAAGAAGTTGTAAGTGCCGTTGAGAAATACGGCTATCACCTGGTAAATGAGAAAAAAGAAGGCGAATGGGTGGCAATGCACATATGCACAGGTTCCTGATTCAGCCTGGTTCGGTAAAAGACGGTGCTGTATATATTTCAGGCGAGGACCTGAAACACATGATACAGGTGCTGCGGTTCAAAGCCGGAGATCATGTGCTGGTTTTTGACGGTACCGGGTTTGAATATGAAACGGAGCTTATTTCAGCAGATAAGGAACTGGCCATTGGAAAAATAGTCGGAGTCCGCAAGCCTGAAACAGAACCGAAAACGAAAGTTATTCTTTTCCAGGGAATGCCGAAATCGGACAAGATGGAGTGGATAATCCAGAAAACAGTTGAATTGGGAGTGTCCGAGATAGTCCCGGTGGTTACAAGGTATTCAGTAGTACGGGAGGCAGGCGGAAAGCTGGAAAGGTGGAACAAGATAAGCAAGGAGGCCTGCAAACAGTCAGGACGGGTTATTATACCCGAAGTTAAAAAACCCGTTGAATACAGCCGGGCCCTGGAAATGTGGAATGACATGGCGCGGAATGGATCCCCGGGCGGTTCAATGGCAGTTTTCTGCTATGAAAATGAGGACAAAAAGTGTTTTAAAGGGTTGCTTAAATGTTATAATATAGACTATATTAAAACCGTAGGTCTTTTTGTCGGTCCTGAAGGCGGCTTTTCCGATGAAGAGGTTAAGCTTGCCGAAAATTATGGTATAATCCCTGTTGGATTGGGGAAAAGGATTCTGCGGACCGAAACCGCTGCTATAGCTGCTTTGTCTATCATAATGCATGAAATGGGAGAATTTGGCATATGACAAAAGTTTCATTTATGATAGTGGATGATGCTATATTTATGAGGACTTTGCTTCGAAAAATCATAGAAGATGTGGAAGGCTATACCGTTGTTGCTGAGGCAGGCAACGGAAAAGAAGCAATAGAAGCAGCTAAAAAATCTCAGCCGGACATAATAACGCTTGATATAACAATGCCGGAGATGGACGGTATAAATGCTTTGCCGAAGATCCTGGAGGTAAGCCCGAAAAGCCGTGTGATCGTTGTTTCAGCCATGGGACAACAGTCAATGGTAATAGATGCGATAAAAATGGGCGCCAAAGATTTTATAGTTAAACCTTTCGAAAAATATAAGGTCTACCAGACCATACAAAGCGTATTGGCACTTTAGCCAGGCATGCTGTTTCTATGAAACGCTTATTCGGGATATTGGAGGATAAAAGATGATAAGAAGCATGACCGGTTACGGTTATTATAAATACCAGGACGAAAACGTCAGTATGGACGTTGAAATCAAGACTGTTAATCACAGGTACTGCGATATTTATATACGGATGCCGAGACAGCTGAGCTGTTTTGAAGACAAGGTCCGTTCGCTTATAATGAGCCGCATATACCGAGGCAAGGTGGATGTATTTCTGAACTGGGAAAATCTAGGAGAAGGTGTAAAAAAGGTTATACTCGACAGGAACCTTGCCGTTGAATATTACAATGCAATGACAAAGCTGGGGGAGGAACTGCAGTTAAGGGACGACATTTCTACGTCATCTCTGGCAAGATTTCCCGAAATTCTCAGGATTGAAAAGAAGGAAGAAAACTCGGAAGAAGTATGGAACATACTCGAACAGGCAATTAACGAGGCGCTGAACGTTCTGATTGCGATGAGAGAGGCCGAAGGGGAAAAATTAAAATCAAGCCTGATAGAACTATGTAATAATATTGAAAATTACAGGTTAAAGATAAAAGAACGTGAACCGCTGGTGGTTGCGGAATATAAAGAAAAACTTTCAGCCAGGATCAAGGAACTGATGGACAGCGACATTGTGGATGAAACACGGCTTGCAATGGAAGTTGCAATTTTTGCCGACAAGTGCAGCATTAATGAAGAACTTGTACGGCTAAGGAGTCACCTGGATCAGTTCCTGGATATTCTGTCGATGGACGGGCCTGTGGGGCGAAAACTGGATTTTCTGCTGCAGGAAATGAACAGGGAAGTCAATACAATAGGCGCCAAGGCAAATGACCTGGATATTACGAGAAATGTAATTGAACTGAAGAGTGAAATTGAGAAGATAAGAGAGCAAATTCAAAATGTTGAGTGACTGATAAAATCTCTTGATATGGAGGAGTAGTCATGAAGCTGATAAATGTAGGTTTCGGGAATATTGTAGCAGCTAACAGGATTATTGCGATTGTGAGTCCTGAATCTGCACCGATAAAAAGAATCATTCAGGAAGCGAGGGATCGCGGCATGCTGATTGACGCGACCTATGGCAGAAGAACCCGTGCAGTAATTGTAACAGACAGTGATCACATTATTCTTTCTGCCGTTCAGCCTGAAACGGTTGCCCACAGGCTTGGAGGAAAGGTAAATGACACTGTGGTTATAGATGGGGAAGAGCAGGAGGTTAATGAATGAATTCCGGTCTGCTGGTAGTAGTGTCTGGTCCCGCCGGAGTCGGAAAAGGTACTGTGGTATCCCGGGCGAGGGAAAAGAACAAGGACATTGTCTTTTCGGTATCGGCTACATCGCGCAGTCCAAGGCCGGGGGAAAAAGACGGCGAGAATTATTTTTTTGTTACCCGTGAAAGGTTTGAGGAAATGATCCGGGAAGGCGACCTGTTGGAGTGGGTTGAGTATTGCGGGAATTACTACGGTACTCCGAGATCATATGTGGAACAGGAACTGAAAAAGGGCAATGTGGTTCTGCTGGAAATAGAAATTGAAGGTGCGAACAATGTAAAAAGACTGTACCCGGATTGTATTTCGGTATTCATATCTCCTCCGTCAGTTGAAGAATTGAGAAAGCGTTTGGAAAAGCGGGGAACCGAATCACCTGAAGTAATAGAAGCCCGTATGAAGAGGGCGATGGAAGAAATGGAGCAGCTGGACAAATACGATTATATTATCCAAAATGATTCGGTGGAGGAATCTGCCGACCGACTGCTGGAAATAATTCAAAAGGAAAAAAACCGAATTAAAAATAAATTTTCAGGGAGTGGTGATAATGATAAAACCTCCGATATCTGAACTTTTGGAAAAAATTGACAACAGGTATATACTTGTCAATGTAACCGCAAAGAGAGCCCGTATGCTGAACGGAGGTACACAGCCCTTAACTGCAAAAACCTCCACAAAAGATGTTGTTACCGCTATCAATGAAATAAATGAAGGTAAAATAAAATACCGGCGGATAAAACGTTCAGGCAGTACGCAGTCACAGCAGTCGCAATAGACATGAATATATAGATATTCATTTAGGAGGAAAATATATGGCATTTGAAAAAACAATGGACAAAATAGTTGCTCTATGTAAGAACAGGGGTTTCATTTTTCAGGGGTCGGAAATTTACGACGGCCTTGCGAATACTTGGGATTACGGACCGCTGGGCGTGGAGCTCAAAAACAATGTGAAAAAACTGTGGTGGAAGAAGTTCATTCAGGAAAATCCGTACAATGTCGGCCTTGATACGGCTATCCTGATGAATCCGAGGGTATGGGTAGCTTCAGGCCATGTAACACAGTTTACGGATCCGCTGACCGATTGCCGTCAGTGCAAGTCCAGACACCGTGCAGACAAACTGGTTGAAGAATGGAACAGGGAAAACGGTATAGAAATGAAAGTGGACGGGCTTAGCAACGAGGAACTCTCGAAATATATTGCCGAACATAATATACCATGTCCTGTCTGCGGGAAGAGGGATTTTACACCTGTCAGACATTTTAACCTGATGTTTAAGACTTTCCAGGGCGTTACCGAAGATTCCAGGAATGAAATATATTTGCGTCCTGAAACGGCCCAGGGAATATTCGTTAATTTCAAAAATGTCCAAAGGGCCACGAGGAAAAAGCTTCCTTTCGGCATTGGGCAGATAGGCAAGTCTTTCAGAAACGAAATAACTCCCGGTAATTTTATTTTTAGAACCAGGGAATTCGAGCAGATGGAACTGGAATTCTTCTGCGAACCGGATAAGGACATGGAATGGTTCGGGTACTGGAAGGATTTCTGCCTTGAATGGCTACTTTCACTGAATATTAGCAGGGAAAACATCCGGATGAGGGATCATTCACCCGAGGAACTTGCCCATTACAGCAAAGCCACTACAGACATAGAATATAGATTCCCGTTCGGATGGGGTGAGTTGTGGGGAATTGCCCACAGATCCGATTACGACCTGAAACAGCACATGGAACACTCGAAGGAAGATTTGAGCTACTTTGACCCGATAACAAATGAAAAGTATATACCCTATTGTATTGAGCCGTCGGTAGGAGTGGACAGGGTTGCCCTTGCTTTCCTGTGCGAGGCGTATGATGAGGAAGAACTGGAAGATGGCGATGTCCGTACAGTATTGCGTTTCCATCCTGCTCTGGCTCCCGTGAAGATTGCAGTTCTGCCGTTATCCAAGAAACTTGCCGATCAGGCGTTTGAAATTTACAAGGAACTGATAAAATATTACAACTGTGAATACGATGATACCGGCAGTATCGGAAAACGTTACCGCCGTCAGGATGAAATCGGCACTCCTTACTGTGTTACCTTTGATTTTGATTCTGTCGAGGATAAACAGGTAACAATACGGGAAAGGGATTCAATGAATCAGGTAAGAATACCCATTGAAAAACTGAAGGAATATTTTTCTGATAAGTTTGATCTGAACTGATATTATTGGGCGGAATCTGCGTTCTGCCTGATTATATTGGTTCTTCTTTTTATAAATTTTTAATTAACCATAATATGTAAAAAATTACAAAAAATAAATTCGGATGAGAATTACAAAGTTTACAGTAAGTTTTTCTTGTGTTATTATTGTTAAGTGACAATTTTATGGTATATTAATGCAGTTACTGGTTACGAATATAGTGGCTGTGTGGGTTACATATATACAAAATAAATGTATAGCAGATTCAGAAAGATATTTAGGAGGGAAGATTATATGGCAAAGAAATATGTGTACCTGTTTAGCGAGGGCAATGCTTCAATGAGAGAGCTGCTAGGAGGTAAAGGAGCAAATCTCGCCGAAATGACAGGCCTTGGTCTGCCGGTACCAAGAGGTTTTACGGTAACCACGGAAGCATGTACCCGTTTTTACCAGGATGGAAAAGTAGTTGCAAAGGAGATTGAGGATGAAATTTTTGCAACCCTTACGAAACTTGAGGGAATAGTAGGCAAAGAATTCGGGAATCCTGAAAATCCTTTGCTTGTTTCGGTACGTTCCGGTGCAAGGGTATCTATGCCCGGAATGATGGATACTATTCTGAACCTTGGACTTAATGATGAAGTGGTTGAAGGGCTGGCAAAACTGACGCAGAATCCCCGTTTTGCCTATGACAGCTACAGACGCTTCATTATGATGTTTTCCGATGTTGTTATGGGAATCCAGAGAATGAAATTTGAAAAACTGATGGATGAAATAAAAGAACAGAAAGGCGTTACATCGGATACCGAGCTGGATGCCGACGATATGAAAAAACTCTCCGAGCTGTACAAGGAACTGTACCTGCAGGAAATGGGCGTACCGTTCCCGCAGGATCCAAGGGTTCAGCTGATGGAAGCCGTCAAAGCCGTGTTCCGTTCATGGGAAAATGAAAGAGCGGTTGTTTACAGAAGGCTCAACGATATTCCTTCAGACTGGGGAACTGCAGTAAACGTCCAGGAAATGGTATACGGAAACATGGGAAATGATTCGGGTACAGGCGTTGCTTTTACACGCGACCCCTCTACCGGTGAAAAGAAACTGTACGGCGAATTCCTGATGAATGCCCAGGGAGAAGACGTTGTTGCCGGTATCAGAACACCCCAGCCCATTGAAGTATTAAAGGAAATAAATCCCGATGTATATAACCAGTTTGTTGAGATTGCAGAAAAACTTGAAAGACATTACCGCGACATGCAGGACATGGAGTTTACAATTGAGCGCGGAAAACTCTTCATGCTTCAGACCAGGAACGGAAAGAGAACTGCACAGGCAGCACTGAAAATCGCAGTTGATCTTGTAAATGAAGGCATGATAACGAAGGAAGAAGCCTTGCTGAAAGTGGATCCCAAGCAGCTGGATACACTGCTGCATCCTCAGTTTGATCCAAAGGCTTTGAAAGCTGCAAAACCCATAGCAAAGGGCTTGGCTGCATCTCCCGGTGCCGCTACAGGTAAGATCTATTTCAGCGCTGACGATGCAACTGTGGCTGCCAAAAACGGCGAACAGGTAATTCTTGTCCGTATTGAAACATCACCTGAAGATATTGAAGGAATGCATGTATCCCAGGGTATCCTGACAGGCCGCGGCGGAATGACTTCCCATGCAGCGGTTGTTGCAAGAGGTATGGGAAGATGCTGTGTTGCAGGCTGTGGTGAAATTATAATAAATGAAGAGGAAAAGTATTTTATTGATAAGAATGGCAGGAGATACAACGAAGGGGATTGGATTTCCCTTGACGGATCAACCGGTAATGTATACGGAGAAAAACTGCCTACCGTGGCTCCTGAGATGACAGGTTATTTTGAAATCCTGATGAAGTGGGCTGACGAAGTCCGTGCCCTGAGAATAAGAACCAACGCAGATACACCGAAGGATGCAGAACAGGCTCTTAAGTTCGGCGCAGAGGGTATTGGACTGTGCCGTACCGAGCATATGTTCTTCGACAGCGACAGAATCGGTGCAATGCGCGAAATGATTGTGGCCCGTACAGAGGAGCAGAGAAGAAGAGCGCTTGATAAACTGCTGCCTATGCAGAGATCTGATTTTGAACAATTGTTCAGGGTAATGAAGGGATACCCGGTCACAATCCGTTTCCTCGATCCTCCGCTGCATGAATTCCTGCCAAAAGAAGACGAGAATATTGAAGCCATAGCTGCAGAAATGGGAATAACTGCAGGTGAATTAAAGGCAGTCGTTGCAAGTCTTCATGAATTCAACCCTATGCTTGGTCACAGGGGATGCCGTCTGGCCGTAAGCTATCCTGAAATAGCTGAAATGCAGACAAGAGCTGTTATAGAAGCAGCCATTAACGTGACCAGGGAAGGTATCAGTGTTACACCTGAGATCATGATTCCTCTCGTCGGTGACGTGAAGGAACTGAAATACGTCAAGGACGTGGTTGTCAGAACCGCTGATGCCATTATTAAGGAATCCGGTGTGGATCTCAAGTACCTTGTCGGTACCATGATTGAAGTTCCGCGTGCTGCTATTACAGCCGATGAGATAGCAAAAGAGGCCGAATTCTTCTCCTTCGGAACAAATGACCTGACCCAGATGACATTTGGCTTCAGCAGGGATGATGCCGGCAAGTTCCTTGAGGAATATTACAACAAGAAGATTTATGAATTTGATCCGTTTGCAAAACTTGACCAGACAGGTGTCGGTGAACTTGTCAGGATCGCAGCCGAAAAAGGCCGCAAGACAAGACCTGACATCAAGATGGGTATATGCGGCGAGCACGGAGGAGATCCGTCATCAATTGAATTCTGTCATAATGTAGGTCTGCAATATGTTTCATGTTCGCCGTTCAGAGTGCCTATTGCAAGGCTGGCTGCTGCCCAGGCACAGGTAAGGAATCCAAGAAACAAGTAAATGATTTGAACTGACATAAAAGGTACTGCCATCGGCAGTACCTTTTTTAATTCAATTACCGGTTCACCGGTAATATGATGACAAGCGAAGACTGGCCGGTATCAGTATAGTCATACCATAATACGGAAAACATATAATGGCATTTTTTATTAAATTTTCAGTTGACAAGGAAAACTTGCTGTGTTAAAATTCATACCAATAATTTCATTTTAAAACGACAGCTTGAATATTTGTTTAAACCGTTGAGCAAGAGTAGTAGGAATAATCACTTGCATCCAGAGAGCCGTTGATGGTGGGAATACGGCTGCAAGCTTATTCTGAATGGACTTGCGAGGGAAGCCCGAAATCGGCAGAGAGTAGGCGCTTACGGGGGCCCTGCCCGTTATCAGCTGGGTGCATATGTTGGTATGCAACAATGAGTGGGCGCAGTTTGCGCCAATTTGGGTGGCACCGCAGAAGCTTAAAGCTTTTGTCCCTTAACCGGGATAAAAGCTTTTTTTATTATATTCTTCCCGGGAAGATACCATGTTAGGCTTAAATCTGTCTGATCTCGAAGGAGTGATTACTGTGATGTATCCGGACTACGATGAAATTATACGGCTGGCAAAAGACTACAACACAATTCCGGTATGCAGGGAGATTTACGCGGATATAACAACTCCTATTGCGCTTTTAAAAAAGATTTCAAATATCAGTACGAGGTACTGCCTGCTCGAGAGCATAGAGGGCGGAGAAAAATGGGGAAGATACTCGTTTATCTGTTTCAATCCCGTTGCGTGCGTCAGCTTCAAGGATGGCGAACTGGTTATTGAAAACCGGGAAAGGAGAGTTATCCGCACTTTAAACCCATTTGACGAGGCAAGGTCTTATCTTGCAAGGTATAAATCACCAAGAATCAAAGAAATACCACCATTTGCAGGAGGGTTTGTCGGGTATTTTTCATACAGCATGATAGGATATACTGAACCTGTTCTGAAGCTGAAAAGCAGTGAGTTTAACGATTTTGACCTTATGCTGTTTGAAAATGTGATTGCCTATGACCATCTCAGGCAAAAAATTATCATTATTGTAAACATGCACACCGATAACCTGGAGGAAAGTTACAGGAATGCCCTTGCAACTATTGATGAAATTATAAACCTTATCAATCAGCCGGTTCCTCAGCCGGAACCTCCTGCAGAAAACAGTCCGTCCTTTAAAAGCAATATGACCGAGGAAGAGTTCTGCAGTATGGTTGAAAAAGCAAAGGAATATATAAGAAACGGGGATATATTCCAGGCTGTTCTTTCAAGACGTTTTGAAACGGAATACAGGGACAGTCTTCTGAATGCATACCGTGTTCTGAGGACTACAAACCCGTCGCCTTACATGGTGTTTTTGCAGAAAGACGACGTACAGCTGATAAGCGCGTCTCCTGAAACCCTTGTAAGACTGCAGAACAGAAAGCTTACGACACTCCCGATCGCCGGTTCAAGACCCCGGGGCAAGGATGACGACGAAGACAAGGCTCTTGAAAAGGAACTGCTGGAAGACGAGAAAGAACTTGCAGAGCATAACATGCTGGTCGATCTTGCGAGGAATGATCTTGGCAGAATCTCGAGGTATGGCAGTGTTAGAGTTACTAACTACAAAATGATTCAGCGTTATTCAAAAATAATGCATATTACTTCTGAAGTGGAAAGCTTTATAGAAGACGGAAAAGATGCATTTGACGCAATAGCGGCGCTGCTTCCGGCAGGAACCCTGTCCGGGGCTCCGAAAATTCGTGCCTGCGAAATCATTGAAGAACTGGAAAAGGAACCAAGGGGGATATACGGCGGAGCAATAGGATATATAGACTTCACCGGGAATATGGATACGTGTATAGCAATACGTATGGCTGTAAGAAAAAATAACAGGGTATATGTGCAGGCCGGAGCGGGTATCGTGGCTGACAGTGTACCCGAAAAAGAGTTTGTGGAATCCGAGAATAAGGCTAAAGCAATCATAGAAGCCATTACAAGGGCATGTGAGGTGGATGCACAATGATTTTAATGATAGATAATTATGACAGCTTTACCTATAACCTGGTACAGCTTGCCGGAACGATAAATCCCGATCTTCGGGTTGTACGCAATGATGAAGTAACCGTTGACGAAATCCGGGAAATGTCCCCTTCCCATATAATCATATCACCCGGCCCGGGCCATCCGAAAAATGCCGGAATCTGTGAAGAAGTTATTGATACGATGAAGGGTTGTGTTCCAATTCTGGGCATCTGTCTCGGACACCAGGCAATATGTGAAGTGTTCGGAGCGTCTATTACGCATGCAAAGAGGTTAATGCACGGAAAACAAAGCAGTATTCATATTGCCAACGGGAGCAGGATTTTCCGCGGGCTTCCGCCCGTAATAAAGGCTGCAAGATATCATTCACTAATAGCTCTGAAAGAATCCCTTCCCGATGAACTCCTGGTTATTGCGGAAGATGAGTACGGCGAGGTAATGGGTGTTAAACACAGGGACTATGAGATATACGGTCTCCAGTTCCATCCTGAATCTGTTCTTACTCCTCATGGAACAACCATAATGAGTAATTTCCTTGGGATAGGCGGTGACAGATCATGATTAAGGAAGCAATTCAGAAACTGCTTGACGGCGAAAACCTGTCATTCGAACTGACACAGGCGGTAATGGACGAGATAATGAGCGGAACCGCGACAAACGCGCAAATTGCTTCTTTTATAACTGCCATGCGGATGAAGGGAGAAACGATTGATGAAATTACGGCATGTGCCACGATAATGAGAAAATACGGTACAAAACTCAAACATGACGGTGATGTGCTGGATATAGTCGGTACCGGAGGTGACAGGGCTTATACTTTTAACATATCCACTATATCATCCATTGTTATTTCAGCGGCAGGGGTACCTGTGGCAAAACACGGCAACAGGAGTGTATCGAGTAAATGCGGAAGTGCTGACGTGCTTGAAGCCCTCGGAGTAAAAATAGACATTCCTGTTTCAAAGAGTGAAGAAATTCTGAAAGAGATCGGGATTTGTTTCATGTTTGCACCATACTATCATTCGTCGATGAAATATGCAGCACCGGTAAGAAAAGAACTGGGAGTACGCACAATTTTCAACATTCTTGGCCCGCTGGCAAGTCCTGCAAATGCGAATTACCAGCTGCTGGGAGTTTACGATGAAAACCTGGTGGAACCGCTTGCCCGGGTACTTTTGAACCTTGGCGTAAAAAAGGCAATGGTGGTTCATGGCCATGACGGTCTTGATGAAATAACCCTGACTACCACTTCCACCGTCTGTGAGGTTAACGACGGGTATCTTAACAGCTTTTTCCTTGATCCGAAACAGTTTGGATTTGAATATTGCAGGCCTGAAGATTTAACAGGCGGAGGACCTGAAGAAAACGCCGAAATAGCGAAGAAGGTACTGAGCGGAGAAAAGGGTCCTAAAAGGGATATTGTGCTCCTGAATTCCGCCGTTTGCCTGTATATGTTCTATAACAACATGACACTAAGGGAATGCGTAAAGCTTGCCGGCGAAACTATTGACAGCGGCAGGGCGATGGAACAGCTGAACAGGTTTATCAGGCTGTCCAATGAAAATAACTGAGGGTAGGACGGTGAGGCAGTAATGTTCCTTGACACACTGGTACAGTCCACAAGAAAACGCGTTGAAACGGCCAAAGAAAGGCTTGCCCCGGAAGAAATCAGAGCAATGGTATTTGAAGCCGGACAGGTGAAAAAGTTTAGCACAAGGGAAGATTTTGCTTTTGAAAAAAGCCTGAGGAAAGAAGATATTTCCTTTATTTGTGAAGTGAAAAAAGCCTCGCCGTCGAAAGGAATCATAGATCCTGTTTTTCCGTACGCTGAAATAGCCAGGGAATATGAAAAAGCAGGAGCTGACGCTGTTTCGGTTTTAACCGAGCCCGAATATTTCATGGGAAGTGATCTTTACCTCAGAGAAATCAGTGAGCTGGTAAACATCCCCGTGCTGCGAAAAGATTTCATAATTGATGAATACCAGATTTACGAAGCAAAACTTCTCGGGGCTGATGCGGTACTTCTGATATGTGCGCTGCTTGATACCAATATTCTCAGAAAATATATAGAAATATGCGATATGCTCGGGCTTTCCGCCCTTGTTGAAGCCCATGACGCGGATGAAGTAGAATCTGCACTCCGGGCCGGGGCCAGGGTAATCGGTGTGAACAACCGTAATTTAAGGACATTTGAAGTGGATATTCAGAATTGCATAAGATTAAGGAAGCTTATTCCCGGTAATGTTATATACGTTGCCGAAAGCGGAATTCAAACCCCGGAAGATGTATCGCTGCTTAAAGAAACCGGAGTGGATGCGGTTCTTATTGGAGAGACGCTTATGAGAAGCAGCGACAAAAAGGCAATGCTGGAATACCTTAAAGGTGGCAAAAACTGAATAAAGCCGGGAGGTATGCAGTATGGCAAAAGTAAAAATATGCGGCCTTACCCGTGAAGAGGACATAGATGCTGTGAATGAAGTGCTTCCCGATTATATCGGTTTCGTTTTCGCGGAGAGCAAAAGGAAAATTGATGAAAACAGGGCAGCAGAGCTGAAAAAGCGCCTTGATCCGCGCATTAAGGCCGTCGGAGTTTTTGTGAACGACGTACCTGAGCGAATAATCAGGCTGTGCAGAAACCGGATCATAGATGTAGTTCAGCTGCACGGGGACGAAGACGAGACTTATATAAAACAGCTTAAAAAGCATGTCAGTAATGAAATCATCAGGGCGATAAGGGTAAGAAACAAGGATGACATTGAAAATGCAATGAATTATTCCGCGGATTTTCTGCTTTTTGACACATACCGGGAAGGATTGTACGGAGGCTCCGGGAAGACCTTTGACTGGCTGCTGGTTACCGCGGTTAACAGGCCGTTTTTCCTTGCCGGGGGGATTAATCCTGAAAATGCAATACACGCTATAAAAACAGTAAACCCGTATTGCATTGATGTGAGCAGCGGGGTTGAGACGAACGGAGTCAAAGATCCCGGTAAAATAGCTGATATAGTAACCATAGCTAGGCAATACGCTGTTGAATAATTTACCCGGGCCGGGAATGAATTTTTCCGGCCGTCAAGAAAGGAGGAGACGGTATGGCAAGAGGAAGATTTGGTATTTTCGGGGGACAGTATATTCCTGAAACCTTAATGAATGCGGTTATCGAGCTCGAAGAAGCATATAACCGCTTAAAGGACGATCCAGGGTTCAATGCTGAACTTGAAAGTCTCCTGAAAAACTATGCAGGAAGACCGTCACTGCTTTATTATGCAGAAAACATGACAAAGGATCTCGGCGGAGCAAAGATATACCTGAAAAGGGAGGATCTTAACCACACAGGTTCCCATAAAATAAACAATGTGCTCGGACAGGTACTTCTTGCAAAGTATATGGGTAAAACTCGGGTAATAGCCGAAACGGGGGCCGGACAGCACGGTGTTGCCACTGCGACGGCTGCAGCGCTTATGGGAATGGAATGCGAAATTTTCATGGGGAAGGAGGATACCGAACGCCAGGCACTGAACGTTTATCGCATGAAGCTGCTCGGGGCAAAAGTGCATGTGGTTACAAGCGGAACACAAACACTCAAGGATGCAGTTAACGAAACACTCAAAGAGTGGAGCAGACGGGTACACGATACCCATTATGTACTGGGATCTGTAATGGGACCGCATCCGTTCCCGACAATAGTCCGTGATTTTCAGAAAATAATTGGCCGTGAAACAAGGAAGCAAATCCTTGAAATCGAGGGAAAACTTCCTGATGTTCTCGTGGCATGTGTCGGAGGCGGCAGTAATGCCATCGGCCTTTTTTACGAGTTCATTGATGAATCCGGTGTCCGACTTGTCGGGTGTGAAGCGGCAGGGCATGGAATCCATACGGGGAAACATGCTGCAACGCTTTCAACCGGAACGGTGGGGATTTTCCACGGAATGAAATCCTATTTCTGCCAGGATGAGTATGGGCAGATTGCACCGGTATATTCCATATCGGCAGGTCTTGATTATCCGGGTGTAGGTCCTGAACACGCTTATCTTCACGATACCGGCCGGGCGGAATATGTTGCGGTTACCGATGAAGAAGCAGTTGAAGCTTTCGAGTACCTGTCCCGTACCGAGGGAATCATACCCGCTATTGAAAGCGCCCACGCCGTTGCTTATGCAAAAAAAATTGCACCGGCCATGAATAAGGACCAGATTATTGTTGTTGGACTCTCAGGACGTGGAGATAAGGACGTCGCCGCAATAGCAAGGTACAGGGGGGTGGAAATCCGTGAATAGGATACTGGGAGCCTTTGCAAACGGGAAGGCATTTATTCCTTTTATTACTTCCGGTGATCCTTCGCTGGAAATAACCGAACGTCTGGCAGTGGAAATGGCTGAGGCGGGTGCTGATCTGATAGAACTGGGGATCCCGTTTTCCGATCCTGTTGCCGAAGGAGAGGTAATTCAGAACGCGAACATGCGGGCATTATCTCGCGGAGTAACGGTTGACAGGATATTTGAAACGGCCGGGCGTATACGCAGTAAAAGCCCCGTTCCGCTGGTTTTTATGACATATGCCAACCCGGTATTTGCATATGGAGCGGATAAGTTTCTGAAAAACTGCATGGAGGCAGGCGTGGACGGGCTTATTGTTCCGGATCTTCCGTACGAAGAAAAAGGTGAAATACTTCCCTACTGTGCAAAATACGGAATTACCCTTATTTCAATGATAGCCCCGACTTCAAGGCAACGGATAAGAATGATAGCAAAGGAAGCGCAGGGGTTCGTATATTGCGTATCGTCAATGGGAGTAACAGGCATAAGGGAGCATATCGGTGATGAAGCAAAAGAAATGGTGGAGCTCGTGAGAACGGTCAGTGATATTCCGTGTGCCGTCGGTTTCGGTGTTTCAACGCCGGAACAGGCGGCCAGGATGGCACAGTTTGCCGATGGAGTCATAGTCGGCAGTGCAATAGTCAGGATTATAGAAAAATACGGCCATGAATGTGTGCCTCATGTTACGGAATACGTGCGCATGATGAAGGATGCGGTTGTAAATTCCGTGCAATCTGTTTAGTGGTGCGGGTCCTGTTGCGGGTGTTTTCGCTACTTGGGCAACAAAGCACTGACCTTATTCCACGCTCCGCACATGTAATGGATCCGGCGTTGAAGTCTCCATATCCCGGGTCGCTCAGTTCAACGCTCATAGCTTACTGCTGGGCAGCATGGCTTCGCAGCATGCCGCTCTGCGTCGCCAAAATCGCCCGAAGCACCCGCTTATTTGAAATAAGGTAATTTCGGTGCGGGTCCTGCTTCGGGCGTTTTGTCTCCTTGAGCGGCAAAGCACAAACCTTAATCCACGCTCCGCACATGTAATGGATCCGGTGCTGAGGTCTCCATATCCCGGGCCGTTCAGTTCCCCGCGCCAAGCTTACTGCTGGGCAGCATGGCTTCGTAGCATGCCGCTCTGCGTCGCCAAAATCGCCCGAATCACCCGCTTTTACAAGGTATTCTGACGCGGGTGTTGTTGAGGGTATTATGGATATTGTGCAATGGCGGAAACTTTCAGCGGAATGCAGCCGCACAATGTATTTTTCCCGGGCAAACCCCTTGTATTTTTTAAGAATGCGGAGTATAATAAATTGTTACCAAAACTGGTGTATTGACAGGCATTTTAAAATATGCTAAACTAGAACGTGCTTTGCAAATAGGGCTTTTTTTTATGCATAGATTTTTATGCATGAATGATATGTCTTTATACAGGGTTACCAATACACTTTTCGATCAGGTATAAGGGGTGTAAGAAATGAGAGTTAAAATCACGCTGGCATGCACTGAATGTAAACAGAGAAACTATGATACAATGAAAAACAAGAAGAATGACCCGGACAGGATTGAATTGAACAAATATTGCAAATTTTGCAGAAAGCATACTTTACACAGGGAAACAAGGTAAGGCAGCACAGTTATTACTTCAGTGAGTATACACAAATGGTTGGGAGATGTTATTAAATGGCTGAACAAGTGCAGAAAAAACCCGGTATATATAAAAGAACATTCCAAAAATTTGCGAAATTTGCAAAAGAAGTTCGCAGCGAGCTGAAAAAGGTTATTTGGCCTTCAAGAAGCCAATTAATTACCTATACCCTGACGGTAATTGTTGTATGCCTTCTGGTTGGTGCCGTAATATGGCTTTTTGATGCCCTTTTCGGATTCCTGTACACGCTTGTATTTGCCTGATAAACGGGTGAATACAGAGTAAAAAAGGAGGGCAGGAGCTCGTCTCCGTAAAGCTATGGCTGAACAGGCATATTGGTATGTTGTGCACACTTATTCGGGTTATGAGAACAAGGTAAAGGCGAACCTGGAGAAGATACTGGACAATAACCCACATCTCCAGAATTACATTTTTGATATAGTCGTTCCCATGGAGGAACAGATAGAGATTAAGGACGGGAAAAAGAAAACGACACTGAAGAAGGTTTTTCCCGGCTATGTTCTTGTCAAGATGATAATAACCGACGAGTCCTGGTATGTTGTACGAAACATAAGGGGAGTGACTGGTTTCGTCGGTCCGGGTTCGAAGCCTGTGCCGCTTTCTGACGAGGAAATACGCGCAATGGGAGTGGAGCAGGTAGAAACAGTTGTTGATTATGAAGTAGGGGATACAGTCAGAGTTATAGACGGTCCACTGGAGAGCTTTATCGGCACAGTTGAAGAAATAAGCATGGACAGGAAGAAAGTACGCGTGCTGGTGTCGATGTTCGGCCGTGAAACACCGGTAGAACTGGATTTCACGCAGATCCAGAAGATATAATGAAAGATTGCAATTTTTCCAAGATAATGGAGTTTATATACCGAACTGCCATCAGGCAGTAATTTTTCTGGGAGGTGGAATACCATGGCAAAAAAAGTTGCGGGCTACGTAAAGCTCCAGATACCTGCAGGAAAGGCTACTCCTGCTCCACCGGTTGGACCAGCTTTAGGACAACATGGTGTTAACATTATGCAATTCTGCAAGGAATTCAATGAGAGAACGGCAAAAGATGCCGGGCTGATCATTCCGGTTGTGATTACAATTTATGCAGACAGATCCTTCTCTTTCATTACAAAGACGCCGCCTGCTGCAGTGCTTATAAAGCGTGCATGCAAGATTGAAAAAGGATCGGGAGTTCCGAACCGTGATAAGGTGGCAAAACTGTCAAAAGAAGATCTGAGAAAAATTGCCGAACTTAAGATGCCCGATCTTAATGCTGCCAGCATTGAAGCTGCAATGAGCATGATAGCCGGAACTGCAAGAAGTATGGGCGTTGTTGTTGAAGACTGATAGTGTGTCTTGCAACGTGGGAGGGAGTTATCCCGAGTAATTTACCACAAAGGAGTGATAGGAATATGGCAAAAAGAGGCAAGAAATATCTTGAAAGCGCAAAACTTGTGGACAGAACCAGGCTGTATGAGCCTAAAGAAGCAATTGAACTGGTTCAGAAGACTGCAAGGGCAAAATTCGATGAAACGGTTGAGGTCCATGTCCGTTTGGGCGTTGACTCCCGTCATGCTGATCAGCAGGTAAGAGGTGCCGTTGTCCTTCCGCACGGAACCGGTAAAACCGTTCGCGTTCTTGTGTTTGCAAAGGGCGATAAGGCAACCGAGGCTGAAAAAGCAGGCGCTGATTATGTAGGTGCTGAAGAGCTTGTAGCAAAAATCCAGAATGAAAACTGGTTTGATTTTGATGTTGTTGTTGCAACACCTGACATGATGGGTGTGGTAGGTCGTCTGGGACGTGTCCTGGGACCTAAGGGTTTAATGCCCAACCCGAAAGCCGGAACTGTTACAATGGATGTTGCAAAAGCAATTGCAGATATAAAGGCCGGTAAGATTGAATATCGTCTTGACAAAACAAATATTATCCACTGTCCTATCGGGAAGGTATCTTTTGGTACCGAAAAACTGCTTGATAATTTCAGAACACTGCTGGATGCCATTATAAGGGCAAAGCCGGCGGCCGCAAAGGGACAGTATCTGAAGAGCGTGGTTGTATCTTCGACAATGGGACCCGGTATAAAAATCAACCAGCAGAAAGTTTTGGACTAAAAGTTCTTTACAAACCGGGTTTAATATAGTAGAATATCATTTGTTTGCAAAATGAATATTTGAACCATAGACAGCAGGAACCGAAAGGTGTAACGTATATCATCCTGCCGAGGTTCAGGATTGGAATTAAGTCCTAAAGGGTTCGTAATGTATACTACCCTCTGTATGTCTGTGGTTGTCCATGAAATACAGAGGGTTTTATATATTTCAGGTGCAATAATTGACAAGGAGGTGCAGCAGGTGCCCAGTGAAAAAATCCTTAATCTGAAAAAGGCCAAGGTAAAAGAACTTGCGGAGAAGATAAAAGAGGCAAAGTCTTTTATTCTGGCAGACTACAGGGGATTGACCGTAGAACAGGATACCCAGATGAGAAGGGAAATGCGCCAGGCCGGTGTTGAATATACCGTTGTAAAGAATTCGATTATCAGGTTTGCAGCACAGGAAACCGGATATGAGGGATTAGACAAGTATCTGGAAGGACCTACGGCTCTGGCAATAAGCCTGAATGATCCGGTAGCACCATCAAAGTTACTGACCAAATTTGCCAAGCAGTATGAAAAGCTTGAAATAAAAGCCGGTGTCGTAGAAGGCAAAATTATTGACATCAACGGCATTAAAAGCATTGCAAATCTTCCTTCAAGGGAAGAACTGGTGGCAAAGGTTGTTGGTGGTTTGTCCGGACCGTTGTATGGCATAGTGAATGTTCTGAATGCAAATATTCGCGGTTTGGTTGTGGCATTGAATGCCATTGCGGAAAAAAAGCAAGCTGAAGCTTAAAAAAATATGATGTGGAGGTTATTACAATGAGTGAAAAAGTTACTAAATTAATTGAAGACATTAAAGGTTTAACCGTTCTTGAACTTTCTGAACTGGTAAAAGCTCTTGAAGAAGAATTCGGAGTATCTGCTGCTGCTCCTGTAGCAGTTGCTGCTGTTGCTCCTGCAGCCGGTGGCGCCGGTGGCGCTGAAGCCGCTCCTGCAGAAGAAAAGACAGAATTTGACGTAGTGCTGAAAGATGTTGGTCCTGAAAAGATTAAGGTTATCAAGGTTGTACGTGAAGTAACCGGTCTTGGCCTTAAGGAAGCAAAAGACCTGGTTGAAGGTGCACCTTCAACTATTAAGGAAGGACTGCCTAAGGAAGAAGCACAGAAAGTTATCGAAAAATTCAAGGAAGCTGGAGCTACCTGCGAACTCAAGTAATTATTGTGAACCTGAAAAGCCCGCCCGTAAAGGATGCGGGCTTTTTTCATGGATAAATCCGTTGATAAATTAAATTATTTTTTGCAAGTTTTGATTTTAAAACTTGCATAATTTAGTCGTAAATGTTAATATATTTTAAACTGTTTTTAAAAAAATGATGCTTTGTGTTATTTTTATGAGTATTTGCCCGAATAAGGGGTGCTTTTATGATTATAGGACATATTAATCAAGGCAGGACGGTGAAAACATGGTTGACGGATTGAGGATAAATGAGGCAGGACACCTGGAAATAGGCGGATGTGATACGGTAGAACTGGTGAAAAAATACGGTACACCGCTGTATGTGATGGATGAAATGATCATTCGTAACAATTGCAGAATGTACAAAAATGCCATAGACCGGTACTATGACGGAAACGGACTTGTTTTGTACGCGAGCAAGGCATTCTGTACTGTTGCTGTTTGCAAAATCATGGAGCAGGAAGGCCTTGGGCTTGACGTCGTTTCGGGCGGAGAACTGTATACTGCGATAAAAGCAGGTTTTCCGATGGAAAAGGTTTATTTTCATGGGAATAACAAGACAATAGAAGAGATAGAAATGGGTATTGAACATAACGTGGGATGTTTCGTGGTTGACAACGAAACAGAGCTGTTTAACATAGAGAAGACGGCATCCGAAAAGGGTAAAAAAGTAAAAATTCTCCTTCGTGTGAAACCCGGTATTGACGCCCATACCCATGATTTTATCAAAACGGGGCAGATTGATTCAAAGTTCGGTGTGGCTTTGGAGAACGGAGAAGCACATCGCATTGTCGAAAAGGCTGCAAAGATGAAAAACATAGAACTGGCAGGGGTACACTGCCACATTGGTTCACAGATCTTTGAACTAGAACCTTTTGAACTGGCTGCCGAAATAATGCTGAGTTTCATTGCGGAAGTAAGGGACAAGTTCGGTATCAGGATGTATGAACTGAACCTGGGTGGCGGTTTCGGAATAAAGTACACCGAAAAGGATGCTCCCCTTGAATATGAAAAGTTTGTTGAATCTGTCTCAAAAGTGGTAAAAAGAATTTGCAGCGAGAAGAACTTAGGAAAAATTTTCATCCTGATGGAACCGGGCAGATCCATAGTTGCTCCGGCAGGAATAACTCTGTATCGGGTAGGCAGTGTCAAGGAGATAAAAGGCATCAGGAAATATATAGCCATTGATGGCGGAATGAGTGACAATCCCAGGTATGCTTTATATAATGCCGAATATACTGCATTGCTTGCGAACAAACCTGACAAGCCGAAAACAGAAGTTGTTACAATAGCCGGAAAATGCTGTGAATCAGGGGATTTGATAGCGAAAGACATAAAAATGCCCGCTGCCGAGCCTGGAGATATAGTGGCGGTTCTTGCCACGGGAGCATACAATTACTCAATGGCAATGAATTATAACCGGATAGGAAAACCTCCGGTGGTTCTGGTGAGAAATGGAAAGGATCGGCTCATTGTCAAGCGCGAAACTTACGAGGACATTATCCGCAATGATTTGCTTCCGGATGATCTGTAGAAAAATTTAATCAAATATTGTAAAATAATATAAAAAATAAACTGCATTCCTGGAATTGTTCAAAGAATGGCATGGGATGCAGTTTATTTATTGTATAATATATAATAATAAGTGTAATAGCCTGTAATAAATCAACCCAATATCAGTGTCACATTAATAAACGTTGACAGGGTTTTGTCAAACGTTTATCATAATATGAGGAATTTTTTTAACCGGAGGGTGAGGATTTGTCTAAACCCGTTGTAGCAATTGTGGGAAGACCCAATGTAGGTAAATCGACATTATTCAACTATATTACCGGACGAAGAATAGCGATAACCGAGGATACACCGGGTATAACAAGGGACAGAATCTATGCCGAAGCCGAATGGCGCGGCAGAAAGTTTACACTGATTGATACCGGTGGTATTGAACCTCATACTGATGATTATATTAAGAAAATGATGCTCCGCCAGGCGGAACTGGCCATGGAAACCGCGGATGTCATCATTTTCCTGCTGGATATGAAAACAGGACTGACAGCTGCGGATCAGGATGTAGCTGCAATGCTTAGGAAATCCAGGAAGCCTGTTGTTGTTGCTGTTAATAAAGTAGATAACATCGGAGAGCTGCCTACAGAGGCATATGAATTTTACAACCTGGGAATGGGAGATTTCCATCCCATATCATCAGTACACGGCCTTGGAATTGGAGACCTGCTTGACGCGGTGTTTGAACATTTTCCCGAGAGAACGGATGAGGAGCAGGATGATGATGTTATTAAAGTGGCTGTTATCGGAAGGCCGAATGTAGGCAAGTCTTCACTGATAAACTGCATATTGGGTGAAGAACGTGTGATTGTAAGCGATATACCTGGAACAACCAGGGATGCGATAGATACCCTCGTGGAACGAAACGGCAGGCGGTATAATTTTATCGACACTGCCGGAATAAGAAGAAAAAGCAAAATAGAAGAAAACATTGAAAGGTATAGTGTAATTCGTTCATTCATGGCCGTAGACCGGGCTGATGTCTGCCTTATAATGATAGATGCGAATGACGGTGTTACCGAACAGGACACCAAAATAGCAGGTTACGCTCATGAGCAGGGTAAGGCATCGATTATAACGGTAAACAAATGGGATATGATCGAAAAAGAGACGGGAACCCTTGAAAAAATGCGCAAGGAGATTCTGCAGAAGCTCGATTTCATGAATTATGCTCCTGTAGTTTTCATTTCTGCAAAAACGGGGCAAAGGGTTGAACGTTTGTTTGAGCTTGTGGATTATGTTTTTGATCAGGCTTCGTTCAGGGTACAGACCGGTATGCTGAATGACGTTCTGAATGAAGCGATGGCTATGGTTCAGCCGCCTTCAGACAAGGGTAAACGGCTGAAAATATACTATATGACTCAGGCAGGAATCCGTCCGCCAAAATTTGTCCTTTTTGTAAATGATAAGGAACTGATGCATTTTTCATACGAGAGATATATAATAAATACTTTGAGATCCAATTTCGGATTTGAGGGCACGCCTATACAGCTGATACTTAGGGAAAAACAGGATTCATGAAAGCAGGGGAAAGCTAATGTTCATCAGGATTGTTTTGTGTGTGATTGCAGGATATTTGCTGGGCAGCCTGAATGGTTCTCTGGTAGTGGGAAAGCTGTTTTATAAGAAGGACGTAAGGAATTACGGAAGCGGTAATGCCGGCGCAACTAACACACTCAGGTCATTAGGGCCAAAAGCAGCTGCTGCTGTCACTGCAGTTGACCTGATGAAAGGAATACTTGCGTGTATAACCGGTCAGTTGGTCGGAGGATATATGGACAGCCATGGCTATATCGGAATGTATGCAGCTGGTTTTGCTGCGGTTATTGGCCATAACTGGCCGATATTTTTTGGTTTCAGGGGCGGAAAGGGTGTGCTTACAACTTTTGCGGTAATACTCTATATAAGTCCCGTACCTGCCCTGATTTGTCTTGGGGTTTTCATTGTGGTGGTTGCCCTGACTCATTACGTTTCTCTTGGTTCATTAATTGCATCCGTATGCTGGCCTGTATTGTCTTTTTTCTTTGATTTGCCTGTTGTACTCAGAATTATTGGTGTACTGATGGTTGCGCTTATAATCGCTCGCCACAGGGATAACATCAGAAGATTAATGAATCACACCGAGAAAAAAATAAGCTTTACAGGCAGAAAGGAATAAAGACGAACAAAAAAATGAATAAGTGGGGAAAGGTATGAAGGTCGATTATATCAATCCTATACTGATCGCCTCAAGTAAAATCATTAAAGCTCTATTGCAGGAAGATGTGAGCTTGGGCAGGCTATCCCTGCTTGACAGTCATAATCTTCAGGACAGCATAGCGATTATTCTCTGGATGAGCGGGGATTTTGACGGACGTTTTATTTTCGCGCTGAAGCGCAGAGTTGCAATGTATATTGCCAGCGTTATGATGGGAGAAGATGTTACTGAACTGAATGATATGGCAAAGAGTGCAGTTGCGGAAATGGCAACGATAATTTTGGGCAGAACGGGAATAATCTTCTCTGAGAGGGGTATTGACGTAAAAATCAGTTATCCCACATTGGTGGAAGGTGACAGTGTATATATTTCAACACTTAATCCTAAAAAGAGGTCAATAATAAACATTCCCCTGGTTATGAGCAGGGGCAATGTAATTGACATAAAAATTGAAAGTGGCGACCTGATCCGCGAATAAAATCTAAATAACGGGAGAAAAACATTATGGAAAACGGATGGATTATTGCGCTGTACTTTTGCTGCATAGCAGCCTGCCTGGGAGTTGCTACTGTTTTAAAACTGAAGGTGAAACTGTTTCAGAAACATCTGATGCCGACTTCAATGCTTGCCGGAACAATAGGATTCTTAGTTTTGCAGTTTGCACGATACGTTTTAGACTGGCTTGATGAAGAAATGCTTAGAAGGATCCAGCATGAGCTGGGTTACCTGGTCTCCCATCTGATGGCAATCGGTTTTATAGCTCTGGCTTTAAAGGACAGGAATAAAAAGAAAAATAACGATATAGTAAATACCGGTTATGCCATTGTAAAAACATATATGGTTCAGGGAATTCTCGGTTTTGGTTTGTCTCTTCTGCTTGTTAAATTCTTTTTCCCAGATATGTTTCCGCCGTTGGGAATGCTGTTGCCGCTGGGGTTTGCCCAGGGACCCGGTCAGGCTGTAAATATAGGTATTAAATGGGAAGAAGCAGGATTTACAGACGGGGCAAACATCGGCCTTGCAATTGCAAACCTGGGATTTGTATGGGCTTTGGTCGGAGGAGTACCATTCCTTAATTTTCTTCTGAAAAGGGTGTACAAGAATCAGAAAAAATACAGCATTAGTGAAGTCAAAAGCCTGGAACCGGAAAAAAATACAAAGCGTACAATTTCGGTTCCAAAAAGCATGCACATAGATGATCTTACAATACAGCTTCTTCTGATTGGTACGTCATATCTTGTAACATACCTGGTAATCTGGGGATTATCTAAGGTTCTGACTCCACTTGGTACGTTTGGGGAAACGGTTTCGGAAATGCTGTGGGGATTCAATTTTGTAATCGGAACGGTGGTAGCCCTGGTGGGCCGTGGTATTATCGACAGGCTGAGGGTTAAACGGGTTATACGGCATAAATATGCTGACAATTACCTGCTCCAGAGAATTTCATCAGCTTCCTTTGATTTCATGATTACTGCTTCACTCGCTGCTGTTTCGCTCAGCGTACTGAGGACAAACCTTGTGCCGATTCTGATAATTACAACGGTCGGCGGGTTGTTTACGATGGTATACTGCTACTTCCTGGGTAAGTGGATTTACAAGGATGAACAGCTTGAACATATAGTAGCGCTGTACGGTACGTGGACCGGAACAATAACAACGGGTATTGCATTGTTAAGGGAGATTGATCCGTATTCAAAATCAAGGGTATCGGAAGATCTTGTGCTGGGAAGCGGATTTGCCATTTTTTTAGGTTTTCCGCTGATGCTTATACTGGCATTGCCGATACATGGCTTTAAAACTAACCAGCCTGTATTCTATTTCTGGACGTTTGTGGCAATGATAGCGATGGATATTTTGATGACTGTATTGATTTACCTGAACAGACCGGGAAGAAAACAGGAAATGAAACCAAATAAAGAGGGCTGATATCAGCCCTCTTTTTCGATCACTTTATTGTCCGGTTTGCTGCGTTTAAAGTCAAACATCAATTTCTTATCTTTATTATCTTCGGAATCAATGCCAACCATTTTACAGTTCCCTTCAAAATAGGCACCTTCATCAGACACAAGCGTATGTACTTCAATATCTCCTTTTAGCCGGGCAGTTGATTCAAGGTGAAGACTGTTTTTTGCATAAACATTTCCGGTTACAGTCCCGGCGAGGATCATATTCTCACACCAAATGTTTCCCGTTATTACTGCATTGACGAGTATGGTAACATCACCGGCGGCTTTAATATCGCCTTCAACGCGTCCTTCAACCTTGACTGAACCGTCGGATTCAATATTTCCGGTAATGGCGGTGCTTTCCCCGATAACCGCGTCAATCACTGCATTGTTTCGCTTTTTCATAATACCATCCTCCAGTTATCCCTTAATTTTTTCCTGTGCCTATAAATACTACAGGATCTATGGCTTTATCGTTCAGCCGTATTTCAAAATGCAGATGCGGACCTGTTGTAACCCCGGTATCGCCTACTTCGGCAATCTTTTCTCCTACCTTTACTTTCTGTCCTTTTCTTACCAGTATTTTTGAGCAATGGGCATATCTTGTCACAAGGCCGTTACCGTGATCAATGTCTATCATGTACCCGTATCCTCCGTTTTTGCCGGCAGCGATAACGGTTCCCGATGCGGCGGCGTAAATCGGATTTCCTTCCTTTCCGCCGATATCTACCCCTGAATGGAGCATATATCTGCGGTAAACGGGATGAAGGCGGTTTCCGAAACCCGATTCAATGACTCCTTCCGTCGGCCAGAATGTGGGAAGACTGTTCAGGTAATTCTCAAGCTCTGCTTTTTTTTCAGCCAGTTCCGAAAACAATTTGTCTTCCTTATTATCGGCATCTTCAAGGAAATTAAGTAATGCTTTCAGTTCCGTTATTTTGCCTACAAAGGAAATGGCGGGATTGCTTGAAATGGATGAGCGGCTTATTGTAAGAATTTTGATTTCCTTGTCTATATAGTTTTTTATTATATTCTGGACCTGGTACTGGAATTCTTCCAGCTTGTCCCGGGATATTCTTTCAAGACTTTCAATTTCTGAAATCACGGATATATTATTCATTGCTTTTTGCTGCTGTTCAGCAATAAAAGCATTAAGAGCCATGTATTCTTCGCGCAGTTTCTGGTTTTCTTTTTTGACAAGGTTCAGGTTGTATGCCAGGATAAATATTACCGACAGCAGTAATGCCAAAACCGAGAATAGTTTAAGAAAAGGGTGGGTGGTTTTCCAGGTTTTCACCTTGTTTGAATCATGGGGAACTACCAGCAGCGTAAAAAATTTTTTGGTTTTGGATGATTTTCCTTTTCTTTTATTCATGGTTTCACCCTAAACTATTTTTCTGTAAACAGATAATACTTTTCTGATAAAAGATTTTTGGAGTATTGCTGCGTCTATCAATTCGGGTATGGTATTCCGTTATATCAGGATTGCCATAATTGTTAACAAGCCTGATATATACAGGAAAATTTTGCATAACTGTTAATATTATAATACAAATTTATTACAAAATGAAGATTAAAATCGAATTTTACCCGTTCAGTGAGATGATTGCACGTAAATTATGCACAGATGAGAACTAATTAAGGAATTGCGGTAATAAGAATAAAACCTTTTGTAATAAGAAGATTTGAAGTATAAAAGTGTGAAACCCGCGGAATTAATCCGCGGATCCACAACTTCGAATTTTATAGCCATATTATTATTTTATGCAGTATGCTAAAATTCACAAATTCCATAATTCTTTTTTGCTTGTGGAGATTGCCATGGCACCCGAACCAAGTATTTGTATAACATCATCCTTTGATTCTATAAGCCCGCCGGCTATTACAGGAATAGAAAGCCTGCCGCTTATACGGCGTATGATTCCGGGCATAATACCCGGCAGAACCTCCACCATGTCAGGCTGAACCGTCAGAATGGACTTGACAGACTGTTTATATGACTGGCTGTCGATTAAAAACACTCTTTGGATTGCAAACAGGCCTTTTTCCATGGCGTATTTTATATGGCTGCTTTTTGTACTGATTATACCGTCCGGCCTTATTTCCCGGTGTATATAATCAATGGCCTTGTTGTCCTTGCCTATCCCTTCAAGCATGTCCATGTGTATAAAGATGTTTTTTCCGCTGTTCCTGGCTTTTTCAACGAAAGGACTTAGATTAAAAATATCCGCGTGTAAAAGGAAAATGGTGGATACCGTTGTGTTCACGGCATATTCCAGGTCTTCCTCGCTTCTTACCGCTGCAATTATTGGGTTTCCTTCGATTTTTTCCAGAATTTCAATCCTGTCCATTATTATTGTCCTTTTTTTAATATCTTATATGACGGGTAATTATTAAGAAATATAAGCTCCTGCCCTTACAATATTACATTATACTTCAAGCCGCGTCAACAAAGGTTTGTGTAAGTTTATCAGCAATGATATATTTAATTTGTAAATTAAGCCCTTGCAAATATGCGGGAAAGGAGACAAAACGATGATAATACAAAGCAGCAGGGTATTTGTTTCTGGACAGTTTGTTCCGGCCCAGATTTACCTGCACGAGGGGAAAATTGCAGGAGTTATGCCTTACGGGGCATCAGTTCCCGATACGGACTACGGTGACAGGATGGTTGTACCCGGATTTATTGATATTCATACCCATGGAATGGGAGGTTATTCAGCGGACGAACCTTCTCACAAGGGCCTCATTAAATGGCTTGAGACGCTTCCTTCAGAAGGAGTTACTGCGTTCCTGCCTACAACTACGACGCAGGGTAAAGAGAACACAATAAAAGCCCTGAAAAACATTGCAGCCGTGATGAAACAAAAACACACGGGAGCGGAAATACTGGGCATACATCTTGAAGGACCTTTTCTTGACAGTGAGTACAGGGGAATGCATATGAAAGAATATCTGCGTGTTCCTTCTGTTGAAGAATTTATAGAATATCAGCAGGCTGCTGAAAATTCAGTTAAATATCTTACGGTCGCCTGTGAACATGACAGGAATTTTTCGCTTATCAGGTATGCAAGCCAAAACGGAGTTACGGTTTCAATAGGGCACAGCGGAGCTGGTTTTGAAAATGTGATGCTTGCGCTGGCGAACGGGGCTTCGTCATTTACACACAGCTACAATGCAATGAAGGCATTGCACCACCGCGAACCTGCAGTGGTTGGCGCGCTGATGAGCTCCAATGCGTATGCGGAAATAATTGCAGACGGATACCATGTCCATCCTGCCGCGGTAAAAATCCTTTTTAATGCGAAAAATAATTTCAGCCTGATTCTTGTGACCGATTCGGCAGGAGTAAAAGGGCTGCCTGAGGGGGTGTACGAAATATCAGGCATGAAGGTGTACCTGGATAAAAACGGAACGGCACGTAATTTCGGCACAGGTACAATAGCGGGAAGTTCTCTGAAGATGAATGAGGGAATCAGGTTTCTTGTGCGAAATGCTTCAGTTAACGTGGAAAATGCAATAATAGCGGCAACCCTGAATCCGGCACGGTTGCTGGGGATTGATAACAGAAAAGGGCAGATCCGGTACGGGAATGATGCAGATATCACCGTGCTTGACGATAATTTTGAAGTTATTGCGGCATACTGCAGAGGAATAAAGGTCTTTCACAAATGAATTTGTTTGATTGCGGATTTGCTGATATTATATATAGATATATATCGACAGCGGGGGATTTATATCGGATTATGAAAAGACTTGTAGTTGGCATACTGGCACACGTGGATGCAGGTAAAACAACATTGTCTGAAAGCATGCTTTACCTTAGCGGCAAAATAAGAAAACTGGGGAGAGTGGACAACAGGGACACTTTTTTGGATACCTATGAACTGGAAAAGGCACGGGGAATTACGATATTTTCAAAACAGGCCGTTTTCAGGCTTGACGATATCCTGGTTACCCTGATGGATACCCCGGGGCATGTGGATTTTTCAACTGAAATGGAAAGAACGCTTCAGGTGCTGGACTATGCCATTTTAGTCATAAGCGGGTCGGACGGTGTACAGGGACATACGAAAACATTGTGGCACCTTCTGGACATATACCGGATACCCGTTTTCATATTTGTCAACAAAATGGATCAGAACAGAAAAGACAGGCATACTTTAATGGCTGAGATGAGAAGTCAGTTGTCAGACCGCTGCGTGGATTTCGGGGAAGACGAATCCGAGAGCTTTTATGAACAGCTGGCCTTGTGTGATGAATCCCTGATGGACGGTTATCTTGATTCAGGACAAATTGATATTGAACTTATCCGTAATGCCGTTAAAATGCGAAAAGTTTTTCCGTGCTATTTCGGATCGGCCTTAAAGCTTGACGGTGTTGAAGAGTTCATGAACGGTATAGCAAAGTATTCTGAAATACCTTCATACACGAAAAAATTCGGTGCAAGAGTGTATAAGATAGGAAGGGATGAAAAGGGAAACCGCCTGACGTTTATGAAAATAACCGGGGGAAAGCTGAAGGTCAGGGATATTATAAGCATAGGCGGAGATGAGGAAAAAGTTACGCAGATCAGGATTTATTCCGGCCAGAAATTTGAAACGGTGGACGAGGCAAAGGCGGGAACTGTATGCGCAGTTACCGGGCTTACAAGAACCAGGGCGGGTGATGGTCTTGGCGAAGAAACGGCATTATTTGTACCTGTGCTTGAGCCTGTCCTTTCATACCGTATTGTACTGCCCGAAGGCTGTGATCCGAGGGTTATGCTGCCCAAGCTCAGGGAACTGGAAGAAGAGGAGCCTGAGCTTCATATTGTATGGAATGAACAGTTGAAGGAGATCCAAGTCCAGATAATGGGCGAAGTGCAGCTTGAAATCCTTCAAAGTATGATAAAAAGCCGATTTGGCGTTGATGTAACTTTTGATTCAGGACGGGTTGTCTACAAGGAAACCATTGCAAATACCGTGGAAGGGGTAGGGCATTTTGAACCATTAAGGCATTATGCAGAGGTGCATCTTTTGCTGGAACCCGCTGAGCGCGGAAGCGGCCTTGAATTTGCCGTGGACTGCAGCGACGATGTATTGGGCAGGAACTGGAAAAACCTTATCCTTACCCATCTGAAGGAAAAAGTTCACAAGGGAGTGCTGACCGGTTCACCTATTACCGATATGAAAATAACACTGGTATCAGGCTGTGCGCATGTCAAGCATACAGACGGCGGAGATTTCAGGGAAGCCACTTATCGTGCGGTGCGCCAGGGACTGAAAGAAGCACAGTCGGTTTTGCTTGAACCGTATTATGCTTTCCAGCTGGAGTTGCCTGAAAAATTCGTTGGCCGTGCGATGGCGGATATAGAAAGAATGCATGGGACCTGTCATGTCACGCAGATAGCGGATGGCATTGCTATTCTTTCAGGCAGTGCGCCTGTTTCAACATTCCAGAATTATCAGAAGGATGTTACTGCCTATACGAAAGGCCTTGGCAGGCTTTTCTGCACGTTTAAGGGTTATGACATATGCCATAATGCCGATGAAGTGATTGCCGCCATCGGGTACGATTCCGAAAAGGACCCGGAAAATCCGACGGGTTCCATATTCTGTGCCAATGGCACAAGTTTTTATGTTCCCTGGGACAAGGTAAAGGACTATATGCATCTGGAAAGCTTTTTGCAGCAGAAGGAAAGCCTGCAGGAGGATGCATCCGTCAGACATAAGCAATATACACCTGAAAAATGGATCTCTCCGGAAGAGGTTGAGAAAATTTTCGAAAGGACTTTCTTTGCGAACCAGGGCAAAAAAAGCATGTGGCAGAAGCGAAAACCTTCTGCATCGGCAGACAACGGCCAGACCGTTTATGTGGGAAAACCCAGGGAAAACAAGGAGAGATACCTTCTTGTTGACGGATACAATATTATTTTTGCGTGGCCCGAACTTAAGGAAATGGCGAAAGAAAACATGGACAGCGCCAAGTCAAGGCTGCTTGATTACCTCAGCAAATACAAAAGCGTCGAGGACTGCCAGGTGATCGTGGTTTTTGATGCATACCGCGTCCAGGGACATTTGGAGGAAGTTATAGAATATGGGAATATATATGTGGTTTATACAAGGGAAGCACAGACTGCCGACCAGTACATTGAAAAGTTTGCCCATGACAACAGTAAGAAATTTGATATAACCGTTGCCACGTCCGACGGCCTGCAGCAGGTCATAATCAGGGGTGAAGGCTGTGAACTTATGACAGCGTCGGAACTCAGGGAAAAGGTAAAAATGACGAATGAAAACATTATAAGAATATTCAGGGAGAAACAGCCTGTAGAGCGCAACCTCCTGATGGATAAACTGTCGGAGGAGACAAAAAAACGGATTCAGGAAATTATTGAGGGCGATTAGCCTTTTTGCCTGTCCTGTTTTTCCTGGTCTTCCTTGTACTTTCTGAATTCTTCGAGAACGTTGGGATTTTTTTCGAGGAATTTGTTCAGCAAATCAAGGTTCTGCATTGTATTTATGCTGAGATTGTGTTCAATCAGTTCGGTTTCGGTAAGTAAATTCTCCGTTATCCCTATATTTTTTAAGAACCTTTCAACCACCTTGTGCCTCTCAAGAAGGAAATTGCCATATTTTTTCCCTTTTTCAGTCAGAAAAATAATACCGTATTTCCGGTAATCCACAAGCCCCAGAGCTGCAAGTTTCTGAACCATTTTCGTTGCAGATGACGGTTTGACGTTAAGCAGCCTGGAAAGGATGTTTATCCGCATATACCCTTCTGTCTGTATATTTCTGTATATCATCTCCAGGTAGTCTTCCATACCCGGAGTAAGCAGTTTGTTTTCCTGGTTCAGCAGCTGGTATCCCCTCACGGTGTGAAAGCCGTTATGGTTGTTCATGACTCCACCTCTTTTTACATGACAGAACTGGCCGTTATTTAACTTTATTCGTAACACATGGCTATTATGTTACATATATTGGTTTTGAGCAAAAAAATTAGCCGCCTCTAAATTTTAAAAATAAAAAGCTACAAACGGGGTGAAACCGGTATGCATGAAAAAATAATTCCTCTGAACCATTTACCGATAGGGAAGAAGGCAAAAGTGAAGGTACTCGCGTCTGAAGGAGTTATCCGGAGGAGAATGCTGGATCTTGGACTGATACCTGACACGGTTGTTGAAGCCGTTCAGAGAAGTCCTTCAGGTGATCCGACAGCTTATTTTATCCGCGGAGCATTGATGGCGCTGAGATCTGAAGAGGCAGGAAAAATTCTTGTGGAATTGACTTAGCTGAAGCAGCATTAAGGAGGGAATACAAGCAATGGGGCTTACAAAACGGTCTACGGGCGCAGGCGTACTGCAGAACGGACTGAAACTTGAAAAGCTTACTGCTGACGATAAGGTAATTGCGCTTTCAGGAAACCCGAATGTAGGGAAAAGTACTGTTTTCAACAGTTTGACCGGGCTTAACCAGCATACGGGAAACTGGCCGGGCAAAACCGTCACAAATGCCACGGGAAGATACAGGCACAGGGATAAAAATTTCATCCTTGTGGATATACCGGGTACTTATTCACTTATGGCAGACTCTGCGGAAGAAGAAATAGCCAGGGATTTCGTATGTTTTGGAAATCCTGATGCAGTTATCGTTGTAACCGATGCCACATGCCTGGAGAGAAATCTGAACCTGGTTCTGCAGACCCTTGAAATAACCGACAGGGTTGTTGTCTGTGTGAACCTCATTGATGAAGCAAGGAGAAAAAAGATTCATATTGATTGCGAAAAATTGTCAGAACGTTTAGGTGTGCCTGTTATTCCCACGAACGCACGGAAGAAAAAAGGTCTTTATGAGCTGATGGATGCAGTTTATGACGTTGCGGAAGGGAAAACTCATTTATCACCGATAAAAATTACATACGACGAAGAGATTGAAAATGCGGTGGCCATGATTCAGCCTACAATACAGCAGATTACAGGGGACAGGATTAATTCCCGTTGGGTTGCCCTTAGACTGCTGGACGGTGACGAAACCATCCAGAGTTCAATTAACAGGCATCTTGGCTTTAACCTGCTGGATGACCATGAACTGGCGGGGCTTCTTAACGGTTCAAGGGAATACCTGGCTGAAAGCGGTATCCATGCAGAACAGCTGCGTGACAGAATTGTGTCACGGCTGGTAAGGACTGCAGAAGAATTGTGCAAGGAAACCGTCATATTTGAAAATAAGCAGTATAATCAGGTTGACAGGAAAATTGACAAGGTTCTTACCTCCAAAGTTTTCGGCATTCCCGTTATGCTCGCCCTTCTGGCCGTGATATTCTGGATTACCATTGAGGGTGCAAATATACCTTCCGGTCTTCTGGCAGACTTTCTTTTCGGAATTGAGGAAAAACTGAGCAGGTTTTTTATTTCCGCGGGTGTTCCGTTATGGCTGCATGATATATTGGTTCTTGGAATGTTTCGCACTCTTGCCTGGGTTGTATCGGTAATGCTGCCGCCAATGGCAATATTCTTCCCTTTGTTTACTCTGCTGGAAGACTTGGGATACCTGCCAAGGGTGGCTTTTAACCTGGACAATTTCTTCAAGAAAGCACGCGCCCACGGAAAACAGGCCCTGACAATGTGCATGGGCTTTGGCTGCAATGCGGCAGGCGTTATTGGATGCAGAATTATAAATTCCCCAAGGGAACGGCTTATAGCAATTCTGACAAATAATTTCGTGCCCTGTAACGGTAGATTTCCTACACTGATTGCAATGAGCACAATTTTTATAGGCGGACTTGTGGGGGAATCCTTCAGGTCATTGGTTTCAACCCTTGCTGTAACCGGTATTGTGGTGCTTGGCATACTGATGACCCTGTTGGTTTCGAGAATTCTTTCGGGAACAATTTTAAAAGGCTATCCGTCATCCTTTGCACTTGAACTGCCTCCATATCGCAGGCCGCAGGTGGGCCGTATACTGGTACGTTCGATATTTGACAGGACTTTGTTTGTCCTCGGACGTGCAGTTGCAGTTGCTGCCCCGGCAGGAATGGTTATATGGCTGATGGCAAATATTAAGGTTAACGACATAAGCCTTTTGTCGCATGCTGCAAATTTCCTTGATCCGTTTGGCAGAATGCTTGGAATGGATGGTTATATTTTAATGGCGTTTATTCTTGGACTTCCTGCCAATGAAATAGTCGTCCCGATTATCATAATGAGCTATATGGCATCAGGAACGATTCTGGAACTGGATACACTGGAAGACTTGAAAAATCTCCTGGTATCTAACGGCTGGACATGGCTTACGGGGTTATGTGTGATGCTGTTTTCACTGATGCATTTTCCGTGTGGTACAACTCTCTGGACCGTGAAAAAGGAGGCGGGGAGTGTTAAATGGGCGTTTGCGGCTTTTGCAATACCTACCGCTGTCGGTATAGCAGTATGTTTCCTGGTTGCGAACGGGGCACGGATTCTTGGGCTTGTTTAACTTGTACCGCCGGAGAAATTTAATAAAGCCGGAAGAACAGCCATGCAAGTCTTCCGGCTTATTATCAAAATGGTTTGGTTCGCCGGCCTGAAGAATCCGTATCAGATATGCAGTATCCATGTTGCCGCGGTAAAATATATCATAAGCGATATTGCATCAACAATGGTGGTAATCAGCGGACTTGCCATTATTGCAGGGTCCAGCCTGAGCTTTTTGGCAACTATTGGGAGTGAACAACCAATAATTTTTGCCAGAATAATTGTAAAAAATAATGTAATACATACAGTTAATGATACATAAAAGTCAATTTTCTCCAGAACAAATATTCTTACAAAATTCAGTGAAGACAAAGTCACACCAACAATAACACTGACCTGGATTTCCTTCCACAAAACTTTTAATATGTCACTGGTCTTTATTTCACCCAGGGCAAGTCCTCTTATTATCAGCGTAGATGATTGCGAGCCTGAGTTTCCTCCCGTATCCATTAACATCGGGATGAAAGAAGCCAGGACCACAACCGACTGCAAAACCTCATTGAATTTAATGATTATTTTGCCTGTAAATGTAGCTGAAATCATAAGTATTAACAACCAGGTTATTCTGTTTTTGGCCAGCACCAGTGGACTTGTTTTAAGATACTCCTCGTCCGACGGATGCATTGCGGCCATTTTCTGGAAATCCTCTGTATTTTCCTGGTCGATAATGTCCACCACGTCGTCTATCGTTACAATTCCTACAAGCCTGCGCTCGTTGTCCACGACAGGCATTGAGATTAAATCGTATTTTTTGAACAGCGATGCGATTTTTTCCTGGTCATCATGGGTGTTTACATATACAAAATCGGTTTCCATGATGTCCTTAACAGCGGTGGTTTCATCGCTTAAAATAAGTTTCCTTATCGGTATAATTCCTTCCAGGATCCTGTTTTCATTCAGGACATAGCATGTGTCAACTGTTTCCTTATCCACACCGGTTTCCTTAATATGCTCCAGGGCCTGCTTCACCGTCATTTCCTTTTTCAAATCCACGTACTCAATAGTCATTATGCTGCCGGCCGAATCTTCCGGATACTTGAGAAACTGGTTAATCAGCTTTCTTGTTTCGTCATCGGTAGCCTGAAGCACTCTTTTTACGATATTCGACGGCATTTCTTCGAGGAAGTCGATGGTATCATCAAGAAACAGTTCGTCTATTATGTTTTTTATTTCTTTATCTGTTATTGATTCTACAATGTATCCCTGGAGTTCATAGGGAATGTACGAGAATACCCCCGCTGCAAGTTCTTTCGGAAGTATCCTGAATATAATAAGCAGTTTCTGCTTGTCCAGTTCTTCCAGCAACTGCGCTATGTCAACCTCATTCATTTCCATGAGTTTTTTTCTGGCTTCGCTGTAGTTACCGTTTTCAATGAGACCAAGGATAAGTTCCTTCATTATGGCAGCCCTCCTTCTACAGAGCCACCTCCCACAGAGGAGTAGTTATGGCTCTTGTAATAGTATTAATGCTTTTTATGAATTTAGCAGGTAACGGGACAGGATCCACAACTACCACCTCTCTTTCCCAAACGTTCAGAAAAGAATACAACTATTCCAAAAGGCAAAAAACAACATGTCGCTGAAGTTTTTAAACATCAGCATAACCAGGTTAACCATGAAAAACATGGAAACCCTGACAACACGAAATCAATATTGTTGAGTCAGAAAGCAAGCGACGGATTATTTGCCGCGACAGAAAAGGAAAAGTATGTATAACAGAAATTAATATGACATATGCCGCAAAATGAGGTCAGTTGCGAAAAAAACAGAGTATGGCACAGTCAATATTAAATTCTCCATATACATACGCTTTCCGCCGTTGTCGATATTATTACTACTACCGCCAGACTCCATTTTTTTCACCTCACTTTGCTCTTGGATTTGAACTTTAATACATGCAGGGAATGAATAAACAGGTTTAAGCTTCCGTAAACACAATGTATCAATATTATTCTATGTTCAGACGAACTGATTGTCAACAAAAAACTCCGGTTAATGTCCGGAGTTTTTCGATATAAGCCGAAACTATATATCAATCGGAGTTATTACTATTAAATCCTTGTGAAACTGCAGTATCGAAGCCGGAACCCGGGGAGTAATCGGTCCGAACAGCGCTTTTTTCAGTATTTCCTTTTTGTCTTCTCCGCTGGCAAGCAGCAGTACTCTTCTTGCATGCATAATTGGCCTTATTCCCATGGTAATTGCTTTTCTCGGAACCTCGTCCCTTGTTCTGAAAAATCTTGAATTTGCATTTATTGTGCTTTCGGCTAAAGAGACACAATGCGTATCGGGAACAAATTCGTCTGATGGTTCATTAAATCCGATATGTCCGTTATGGCCTATTCCCAGCAGTTGAAGATCGATACCGCCCGCTTTTTCAATCAAATCGTCATACCGCGCGCATTCCGCATCTATATCATCGGCTTTCCCGTTGGGAACGTGGGTATTTTCCAATTTGATATTTATTTTGGAAAAAAGATGCTTGTTCATAAAATAGCGATAGCTTTGATCATGTGTTGGTTCAAGACCGCAATATTCGTCAAGGTTAATAGTGGTTACCTGTGAAAAATCGACACGTCCTTTTTTGTGCAGTTCAGCCAGGTTCTCATATGTACCGATTGGAGTTGAACCGGTTGCCAGCCCCAGGACCGATTTGGGATTAAGTATTACCTGGGAGGCTATTAAGTCAGCTGCTTTCCTGCTCATTTCTTCATAGTCGTTAACCTTAATGATTCTCATATAATCGCTCACCTTTCTGTTGTTATGTTTAAGTTTTGCCTGCTGAAAGTGTTTTGTTGCGCCAGTGATATTATAGCACACCAGATTATTTTGTTAAAATGCTATGAAATTTTGAAAAGTTCCTGTCTGTATCAGGCGTATCCTTATGCAATATTTTCGCTTATCTGGAGGATACCGGCAAAACCTGCTGATTTGAGCCGCAAAAACATGGATTGCTGCCGCAGTGACTCTCTGGTACAATAGAAAAGATTTATTTTACCTCAGTGAAAAGGAGAGAAGTGAATGAGCATATTTGAAATAGGCATGCTGGTATGTTTTGGTGCTGCGTGGCCTGCATCCATTGTAAAGTCGTACAGGAGCCGTTCAACAGAAGGGAAAAGCATTCTCTTCCTTTTTATTCTGTTAACCGGTTATATATTCGGTATACTGCATAAAGTATATTACAGGTTCGATTATGTTATTTTTCTCTATATACTTAATTCGCTTATGGTCCTGACAGACATAATTCTCTATTTCAGAAACAGGCGTGCTGAACGTTCTTCCTGAAATATCCCTCAATTATGTTAAATTGAAGAATAACTGCCATGAAAAAAAAGATTGACAGTTATGGTACCGAATATAACAACATTAAAACACAGCTTGGGGACGGTTCATGGAACATTACATGGAAGTGGGACAAATATCCCGATGAATGGGCAATCAGCAAAAACTTGTGGAAGTCAAACAACGTAATATTAAATCTCCTGTATCTGAGAGGTTTCGGCAGGTTGTAAATAATCTCCGGATATGTCATATTGAGCAGCGGATAATTCTGCATTGTGGGAGAGCTAAGTTAATATCCCCTTCTTTTTATGTTCTGGAATAATAATGGTTATTGACTTGTCCTCAAAAACCGATATAATATTGAGGTATGTCTGCAACGAAAGGTATTGCTTATATGAAAAGAAAATATATCGGCGACAGGGCATTCTACAGGATGGCAATGACGGTGGCAATGCCGATTATGCTGCAAAATCTTATAACAAACGTGGTCAACATGCTTGACAACCTGATGGTAGGCTCATTGGGCACCGAACAGATGTCAGGCGTTTCTATTGTAAACCAGCTTGTATTTGTTTTTAGTCTTTGCATATTCGGCGGGCTCAGCGGAGTAGGAATATTTACGTCACAGTTTTACGGTAAAAAGGATAATGAAGGCATCAGGTATACATTGCGGATGAAACTGATAATTGCCGTGGCAATCAGTATCATTGCGCTGATATTGTTCATTAATTTCAGTGACTTTTTTATCAGCCTGTTTCTTCATGAAGTTGATGACAGCGGTGATGTTCTGCTTACTCTTTCATTTGCGAAAGAATATCTTGCCATAATTCTTGTGGGTCTTTTGCCGTTTGCATTGTCACAGGTACTGGGAGGCACACTAAGGGAGACCGGAAATACGTTCGTTCCGATGGTATCTGTGGTTACTGCTGTAATAGTAAACGGTGTTTTCAATTACCTTCTCATTTTCGGAAAAGCGGGTTTTCCGGAGCTGGGAGTAAAGGGTGCCGCGATTGCCACGGTTATGTCAAGGTTTGCTGAACTTCTTATCCTGGTGGTTTACGTTATTGCCAGACGAAATGAACTTGAATATATAAACGGTGCATTCAGAAGCCTGAAGATTCCGGGAAAACTGTTTGCGTCATTTGCTTCCAAGGGAATTCCGCTGATGATAAATGAGCTTCTCTGGTCAGGCGGAATAACGGCACTGTCAATTGCCTATTCTCTGCATGGTATATCGGTTGTGGCTGCAAATTCGATTGCTTCCTCTGTGATTAACCTTTTTAACATTGCATTCCTCTCAATGGGAATGAGCATAGGAATAATTGCCGGAAAATCACTCGGTGCAGGCAGGCATGAAGAGGCTGTTGACATTGTAAGGAAAATGATTGCCCTTTCTGTGGCAATGAGCATAATTATCGGTTTTGTTGTGTATTTTACGGCCGGAGGAATCACTAATTTCTATAATACCGACGAAGCGTCAAAAACGCTGGCATTGTACTTTATCCAGGTCTGTGCCTTTGTAATGCCGCTTAATGCCATAGCCAACGCCAGCTATTTTACTTTGAGAAGCGGCGGAAAGACGCTGATTACCTTCTTATTCGATTCAGGAGTGTTGTGGGTGATTTCGGTTCCGCTTGCGTTTTTGCTGCATTATGCTGCTGGGTTGCATATAAAGGTGATTTTTCCCGTTGTCCAGTTTACCGAGATTATAAAGGTTATAATCGGAATATCTCTGATAAGAAAAAGGGTATGGGTAAAAACCATAGTATAGGAAAGCCCGGTGACGGGCTAAATCCTGTAATCATTTTTTATTGAATCCATCAGGCCGTATTCCAGGAGAATTTCTTCCAGGCGTTCCTGTGACATTGGCCTTGGTATTGAAAAACTGGTGTTTTCGTCTATGGCCTTTGCAAGCCTGCGATATTCTTCTGCCTGGGCGGAATCGGGCGCATATTCTATTACTGTTTTGCGGTTGATTTCTGCACGTTGTACTACATTATCCCGTGGTATAAAATAAATAAGCTGCGTACCCAGTTCTGCGGAGAATGCCCTCAGCAGGTCCAGTTCGCGATCCACATTGCGGCTGTTGCATATTATGCCGCCCAGCCGGACTCCGCCTTTTTGTGCAAACCTGGCAATGCCTTTTGCTATGTTGTTTGCTGCATATAACGCCATCATCTCGCCGCTTGCTACTATATATATTTCTTTGGCCTTGCATTCGCGGATTGGCATTGCAAACCCGCCGCAGACAACGTCGCCAAGGACGTCATAGAATACATAATCCAGGTCATCGGTATAAGCACCCAGCTGTTCCAGCAGACCAATGGATGTAATGATTCCGCGGCCGGCACATCCGACTCCGGGTTCGGGACCTCCCGATTCGACGCATTTTATACCGCCGAATCCTGTCCGCACTATGCTGTTCAAATCAGTATCTTCGCCGGTTTCACGAATTGTATCAAGTACGGTGCGCTGGGCGAGGGTTCCGAGGAGAAGGCGGGTGGAATCGGCTTTCGGATCGCATCCCACCACCATGATTTTTTTTCCCATTTCCGCAAGGGCGGCTGTAAGATTCTGCGTTGTGGTGGATTTGCCTATGCCGCCTTTGCCGTAAATGGCAATTTGCCTGATTCTGTTCATAAGTCATACCTCCGATATTCATATGATATATTCCGGCTGTGGTACTGTGCTTGCCAGGTGTAGCTTTTCCAGGATACTGCGGCGGATATTGAGAAACTCCGAGCTGCCTCGGTTTCGCGGGTAAGGAAGGTTAACGCTGATTATTTCGCTTATCCTGCCTGGCCGGGGAGTCATGACCACAATCCGGTCCGAAAGGTAAATGGCCTCATCCACATCATGGGTTACGAGTATCATTGTGGTTTTGTTCTGCCTGTGAATTTCCAGCAGTTTATCCTGGATATCTGCCCGGGTGAAGGAATCAAGCGCTCCCATCGGTTCGTCAAGGAGCAGTACCTCTGGATTGTTGATTAATGCCCGGGCTATTGCAACGCGCTGCGCCATGCCACCGCTTATCTGGTGTGGATAGGACTTTTCAAACCCTTTAAGTCCTACAAGCTCTATGAATCTGGGAACAAGATCCTTGTTCTGCCTGTATATGCCGCGGGCTTTAAGCCCGGCAGCAATGTTTTTTTCCACGGTAAGCCACTGGAAAAGGCCTCCTTGCTGAAAAACATAACCCCTGCGGGGATCAGGACCGGTGATCGGCTGACCGTTAAGAGCAAGAGATCCCGTTTCAGGCCTGTCAAGCCCGGCAATAAGCCTTAAAAGCGTTGTCTTACCGCAGCCCGATGAACCGATTATCGAGAGAAATTCGCCTCGGATGACTGACAGGTTAATATCCCTGAGAGCCTCAACATGATTTCCGGAATCATCATAATATGTATGACTTACATTCCTGATTTCCAGTATCATATCGCTGGTTTCGGACAATTCCGTGTTCATTCTTTAACCCATCCTTTCTGCCAGCGGAGTACCCGCGCCCTTATTATTCCGATTATTTTCATTATCAGGCTGAAAAGCAACGCCATCACAAGAATCGAGGCAAAAACCTTGTAATAGGCTGACCATACCTTGCTGAGGTTGATATAATACCCCAAACCTCCGGGCTGTCCCATCATTTCGGCCATAACGAGGGTAGTAAATGCGAAACCGTTTGCGTTGGCTATTCCTGTGAAAATCTGCGGCATGGCCTGCGGTATTGCAACGTGGAATACCAGGTACGGCGTTTTTGCACCCAATGTCCGTGCCACTTCAAACAATGATTTAGGAGTTGACTGAATGCCCTGGGCAGTAAGCGACGCTATTGAGAACCAGCCGCAAATAACAATAAGGAATACCGCAGCCATGAAGGGAGTGGGAAACAGTGTAAGCGCAAACGGCATCCAGGCAACGGCCGGAATAACGCCGGTCATTTTCAGAACAGGGTAAAACCAGTAGTACACTTTCGGGAACCAGCCGATAAGGATTCCTGTTCCGATTCCGAGGATGACACCCAGCGAAAACCCTGCGAAAAAAAGCCGCAGTGAATAGAGGGTATTCTGAAGGATGAAATCCGCTTCAATGAGAAAGGGTTCAAGGATTTTTGCCGGACCCGGGAAGAACGGCTGGGGGAGTATCAGCAGCTTGGTGCCCAGTATGTCCCATATTGCGAGAGCAAGCCCCATAGCAAAGCGGAACGGCGCACGGCTTACGAATTTTGCCCTCCGGTCGTGATCTAAAAATGAATATATTCCTATACCTGCATACAGCAGGATAACCGCTCCTACAACCAGCCTGTACAGTGTATTGAAAGTAAGGCTGAAACCGGCGACATTATAGGTTTTTATTTCAACATTTGCAATCTGCTTAACCAGAATATTGACTGCAACGGCTGCAGCAAAGCCCGAAAGGGTTAATGAAAAGTTGAGCCACCACCGTACAGAAGTTATGATTTTTGATTTTTTGCGCAGGTGTTCATTTCCCGCAGCTTCCGTGACGAGAGGAGCCTGAGGGAGTGTTTCCGCCAAATTATTCATTGACTTATGCCTCCTGTTTCAAATTCATGTTTGCTCCGGCCGCTGCCGTCAATTGCAGCAGCCGGGGGAGTTATGTGTTTCAGGGATTACTGGCATTCACCTCTATTTCCGCGTAAGCCCGGTTTGTGAAGGTTTCCGGGTCGGTTGTGAGATATCCTATGCTGTAAAGCTGTTCTGCAAAGTAAAGCACATTGTCGCGTACCTGGGTCGGATTTTTGGCCCTGTCTTCATCAGTGGGGTATTTGTAGCTCTTTATCAGCTTTATTGCAAGGTCCCTGTCCTCTATCTGGGAATACTTGCCGTTGATTATGATATCCACTGTTTCTTCAGGGTTTTCGGCAATCCAGTTCTGGGCCTTGCGGTAAGCCCGAAGAAGGGCGGCAACCTTTTCCGGATTCTCGTTTATCCACTTTTCGGAAGCGTAAAGGAAGCAGCAGAATTTATCGGCGAAGGGTTCATCGGTGGAAATATCGAGAATAACGCGGTAGTTTCCCGTTTTTTCAATTACGGAACCAAAAGGATCCCACAGCGCTGCAATGTCAACTTCACCCTTGTTCAGCGCTTCCACGGCCAGGTTACCGTCGGCGAAAGGCAGGAACGTTACTTCACCGTCCTCGGGTTTTGCGGATATACCGTTTTTTTCAAGCCATACCGATGCAACCTGGTGCGGAGTGCCGCCTATTTCATCCACGCTTATCTTTTTCCCTCTGACGTCTTCCACGCTTTGTATAGGCGAGTCCTTCTTGACGAGCAGCTTGATGCATCCGAAATGCAGCCCGTCAACAACCTTGACCCTGACGTCGTTTTCAATGGACGGAAAGAACTGGAAATCTCCGTTGACAATCGGGATGGTGCCGTTATTCAGGCCAATCTTGCGTGTTTCGGTATCTGCTGAAATAAGGTTTACATCGAAACCTTCCTCGGCATAAAAGCCTTTTTCATAGGCAATATATATTGGCGCGGCGCAAAGCGAGCCTTCCTTGCCGGGAATGTCAATCTTCCCGTACTTGAACTTCGGAGCATCGGCTGCCTGCGTAACACCGGATGTGCTTTGTGTGCCGGATATATCAGTATGGCTGGCCTGTACATTGCTGTTTTTGCTGTTGCTGCTGCACGCAGCAATTATTCCTGTAATAAAAATCAATATCGCTATCGCGAGCAAAGGTTTAGCAAGCTTTTGCATTCCAAATCACTCCTTTAATTTCTGATTTCAAATGCTTTTTTAAATGCCTGTTCCAGGTCGGCAATGAGATCTTCCGGATCTTCCAGGCCGGCCGATATGCGGATCAGGTTTTCAGGAATGTCAGCAATTTTCTTTTCTTCGGGATCAAGTTCACTGTGGGTTGTCTGTGGTGAATTTACAATAAGGCTGCGGGCATCCCCGATATTGACATGGTAGTGGAACAGCCTGACGGAATTAAGAAATGCTTCCCTCTGGGCTTCCGTTCCCTTGAAACCAAAGGATAGTATTCCGCCCGCACCTCTCGGAAAATCCCGTTCTGCCAGCGCCCTGTACGGGCTGTCCTTAAGTGTCGGGTAACGTACCCATTCCACCGCTTCGTGACTGCGCAGGTATTCCGCAAGAATTTCAGCATTCCGGACCTGCTTTGCTACCCGTTCGGAAAGAGTTTCAAGCCCGATAAGAACAAGGTATGCATTAAACGGCGACAGGGCCGCGCCGAAATAGTTCAGGTAATTGAAACGGATTCGGGCCGTGAAAGGAGTTTCGGGAAAAACTTCCGGAAAGCTGCGGTATTTTCCGTTTATATCTCGAAGTGTATAATATTTCTCCGAAAACTGCGGGAATTTTTCGGTCTGCCAGTCGAATTTCCCGCTTTCAAGGATAAGTCCTGCTATGACATTGCCATGGCCCGTAAGTCCTTTCGTGGCAGAGTAGACTACTATATCCGCGCCGTGGTCGATGGGATTGTAAAGGTAGGGAGTAGCGACGGTATTGTCAACAACAAGCGGTATGCCGTGATTATGGGCAACCTTTGCAATGGCGTCAATGTCAAGAAGCACGGCGTTGGGATTGCTGATACTTTCAACGAATATTGCCTTTGTATCCGGCCTGATTTCTTCGGCAAGTTTTTCAGGATTTTCAATGTTCTTTGCAAAATCAATTGTGATTCCGAATTTTGGATATACTTTTTTGAAACTGTCTGCGCTGCCGCCATAGAGGTAAGGGGAAACAAGAATCCGGCCTCCGCCTTCAGCAATATTAAGCAGTGTATAGCTTATTGCAGCCATGCCGGAGGCAACTGCGACTGCTCCGGCTGCCCCGTCAAGTGCTGCTGCGCGCTGTTCCAGTATACTGACTGTCGGATTGCCTACCCTTGTATAAAGGTTGCCTAATTCGCGGAAACCAAACAGTGCCTTTGCATGTTCCACATCTCTGAAATCAAAGGATGTGGTCTGATAGATAGGAGGTGATACGGCATAGTTATGCTCCTTCGGGTCGTATCCTGCCCGGAGCCTTTGCGTGTCAAAACGGTATTTGGGTATTTCATTGATGTTTGACATATACTTTCTCCTTTCCTTAATCCGGAACTAATACATCGGGGTTTATCCTGTTTGCTACAGTCGCAGCACATCCACATCACCTCCTTTTACTGCGTCATAAAGCAGCGTAAAGTGGCATGTCACTAAATGACTGTGAAAATGTATTTGATTAAGTTGTATCAGCCATGGGAAAAAGTATTTTCTGCTATTACCGGATTGATATAAATCCTGCGGCTTATATCCTTTATGCCGGGTATTCCGGCGGCGTCTGCGCGGCAACGCTGGCAGTGCCTGAATACGTATATGTATTTTTCTGCCTCGGCTCTTGCCCTGCTGAGCAGCGAACAGCCGGGAGTACTGCACCAGCTCAGCTTGTGCTGCGGGATAAGCGGAATAATGTTGTATAATCCGGCACCATGTTCCGCAACGGTTTTGGCTGTGACCGGCACGTGATCTGCATTGATTTCGGGTATCAGTACCGTATTTACCTTTACAGTGATGCCCGCCCGGGATATTTTTCTTATGCCCGAAAGCTGGTTTTCTATGAGGATTTCTGCGGCTTCACGCCCGGCTATGAATTTCCCGCGGTAAACAATGCCTTCACATATCCGGGCCTGGATTTCAGGAGCCACCGCATTAACGGTTACCGTAAGGCTGTCAATCCCGATATCGATAATCTCGTCGGCGTAATCAGGAAGCAAAAGCCCGTTGGTGCTCATGCATTTTATAATCCCGGGGAATTCCTTCTTAATCAGCCTGAAGGTTTCAAGGGCAAAGGGTGTTGCCAGCGCGTCACCCGGTCCTGCCACACCTGCGACGGTAATTTCGGGGCAAAGGGTAATGGCTTTCCTTACCGCTTCAACTGCTTCCCTTGGGCTGATAACTGACCTGGATACGCCAGGCCGGTTTTCGGTATCGTTATAATTCCGCTTGCAGAAGTTGCAGAAAATATTGCATCCGGGGGAAACGGGCAGGTGTATGCGGCCTTTATTGTTTTTTGCCCCGGCCGCGAAACAGGGATGTTTTTCTTTAAGATTTTCAAAGGTCCCAGGCATAATATTTCTCCTTTACTCCTGTATTTCCAGCATGTCGTCCTCAATCAGCCGTAAAATGATTTCTTCAATTTCACCGGATGCTTCAAATACGCGTATGCCCCTGTTTATAACCGCTCTCGCGGCATTTTCCCCGATTTTAAGGACAAAAATTGCATTGCAGTCATCCAGGGCGTTCAGAATATACTCAAAACCCCCGTCGCAATGCCCCCGGCATCCGGGGACGGTTTTTCTGGTTTCAACAAATTCAGCATTCTCGCCTATGTCATATATCTGCCAGTACCTTGCGGAACCGAAATGCTGATCTATAAAAATACCGTCAATACTGGCAAAACCTACCCGGCAGCTCACTTGAACCACCCCTATGCGTAAGTGGAAAGAACCATGAGATAGATATCCTCGATAACCCTGAGTCCGCCTGTGAAACCGGCATAATTTGTGGTTAATACCAGGCGGTACGGGTTGGGCAGCGCTGCTGACAGGAAGTCATAGCCTTTTTCGCGGGCGAGTTCCCTGTCCCACCCCGAACCAATGATAAGGCCTCTGCCCTTGTGGCGGATTTTCCGGAGTATCTCCTGTGCTTTTCCTGCATCGGGTTCGAAAAAGACAGGTATTTCCTTTTTGTCACTTGTACTGTTTATGTCTGCTCGGATGGTCTCTTGATATTTTTCAGGGGTTCCGTCGGTAATGAACTGTTCTTTCGGTACAATTCCCACTTCGTGAAGCAGGAACTTGCACAGCGCTGCAACGTACCCGGCATCATGCAGAATATGGACATGGTTCGGAAGTCCGTAACGGAATTCCAGCAGAAAAGTGGCCAGGTTTTCTATTTCTTCGTAATAGGCATCCGATTCATGCCTGATAAAGTCGCGGGCTCTCTTCTCGTCTATCTCAGCGCCCTGCTTCAGTGCAAATTCCAGTACCTGGTTTAAAAATACCTCTGTTTCATTTGCTCCTATTGGTATATGGTGAAACCAGGTGTAATCCTGGCCGTATTTTGCTTTAAGATTGTCGGCGATAGGTTTGCCGTACCATGGGGAGACAAGGATGTTGAAATTGGCTTTCGGTATGGACTGCCATTCTTTCACACCACCTGATTCAGGGCCGAACAGGACGTTAGCGTTAAGCCCGATCCCTGAAAGCAGCCTTTTATATTCCGCCAGGTTGCCTTTCCAGAACGGATCCTGGTACGGGATCGATGCAAACAGGTTTACCGTGTTTTTCTCAGAACGGGGTTTGTTTTCTGAAACGAACCTGCTGACATACTGGTCAATTATAGCATTCACAACAATGCTGTGAGCTTCATAGTTAGTGGCATTAAATCCTGCGGTTTCCACCGCAACAATAGGTTTGCCCCGGTCTGCAAATTCAGCCACGAGACTGGTGATGTCGTCACCTACGATTGCAGCCGTGCAGCCCGTCATGACAACCTGCAGATCGGTATCGAGCACTTTATATGTATTGCTGATGATTTCTCTTAACCTGTTAATCCCGCCGAATACAACCTCTTTCTCGGAAAAATTGGTGCATGGGGAGGTGCAGCCGCCGGCATAACCTGCAGAGCGTTCAAAAAAGCCTGCAATCATTTCTCCGCACCCTGGTCCGGAATGAAGTATCGGTACCGCCCGTGGAATAGCCACGACGGTTTGCATTGCGCCCATCGCGCAAGTATAGCGCTGCTGTTCTATAACGGCTGATTTGCTCATATTACCGGCCCCCCTTCCAGGAAATAATCTGCCGGCTGCTCAAGCCACCATTTCGTATACGGCATTCTGGCATGCTTCTGAAGGTTTTTCACGAATTCGTCGTTTTCAATGGCCTCCAGAAGTCTTTCACCGTAATTTACAAGGCCTTCATAACCCATTGAGTAATGCTCGTCACCGACCAGAAGTGACGGAATTCCGAGCTTGGCTCCCCAGAGCGTCATACCTCCGTGCCGTGCAAGGAGTACGTCAGGCCTGAGCATGTTAAGCATGTTTACAAGCTCAAATTCCTGCCTGTTGCAGACATTGTAGTTCGGTACATTTCCATAGTCGGCAACCCGTTGGGCCAGCTGGTCATTTTCCGGTCTTCCGCTGTCATAGATCGGATCATGGTGAAAAATTGCGGCACCCACTGCTTTCATTCCCAGTTCGCCCAATACGTCCAGCAGGGCATGGCCATGGGCTGCTCCTGCAGTGACATATGCCGTTTTCCCGCGCAGTTCTCTCCGTAGCTCTTCAATCCTCGGCATGTATTTTTTTTTCTTTTCAGCGATGATTTTTTCCGCTGTTTCCTCTTTGCCGAGAACTTTCCCCAGCGCCCTGAACCACCTGTCTGTCTGGGCAATGCCATAGGGAGGGGCGGCAGGGATTTCAGGAACGCCGAAATCCTGTTCAAGCACGGCTCCGAGGTAGCTGCCCAGAGTTGAGCAGACCTGGACCGTTGCAGCGGCTTCGCCGGCAAGTCTAAGGCTTTCAACGGTGGAATAGGGGGTGATATAATTCGGTTTTGCCCCGAACGGTTCAAACCACTCGGAAAATATATCACTGCCCCAGAAATTGATTACGTTAATAAGATCACTGCGGCGTGTTCCGGATTTCCTGATAAGTTTCCGGGCAATACCGTGATATGCGGCGTCGAATCCGGTTGTCCAGACTTTCGAGCGAAAACCCTCGCAGAATATTGCCACAACGGGAATGTCCAGTTCTTCTTCGGCTTCCGAGCATATGCTTTCCACGTCGTCTCCTATGATGGCGGATGCACAGGTGGTCAGCACGAATATGGCGTTGGCTTTTGTGCGGCTGTGTACTTCCCGTATTGCGCGCGCAAGCTTGGCACTTCCGCCGTATATTGTATCCCTTTCAGTGAGGTTCGTGGAAAATATGTACCGCGGCGTGGGAACGGCGACATTCCGGAGCGGCGAATTCACCCTGTATGTGAACGCGAATTCATGAAGGCAGGATGCGCATCCGACCGGACCATGGCTTATTACCGCCGCGTCCTGGATCAGTATTGTCATACATGCCGCTTTTGAAGTGGCACATCCCATACACTGGCTGAAAGAGCGTTCCCTGTCCTTTAAACCGCATCTGCCGGACCGTACCAGTTCCTCCGCATCGCCATGGTATCCGGTTATCGAATTTATGCGGATTTCTCTTATCTGCACCTCTGGAAGGGATAAATTGGTTTTGGCCATATGCCATTCCTCCAGTCTTAGCCAGGAAATTTCGGTGTAAAAAAATGCCGTCCGCCTGCAGCGAACGGCACCATTTGATTTGAAGACGGTAAAACTTCAGCACAATGGAAGCGTTCGCCCGCATATTGAAATGAGGGAACGGCAGCAACAACACATTATATTCATAACGGAAGGCAGTATTTTGTTTCTCGATATACTGATTTTTTCCATTAATTACACTCCTAATTACATATGTAATATATATGTTTAATAGGTATAATATAACATTTTGTTAATATTGTCAAGAAAAAATTTGCTATACATATATGTTAAGAAGGTTATAAGTTAAAAAATTTGGATAGTGTTCTATAAAGCAGTCTCACGGAATTATGGGTGTTTTGCTTGTATTGTAAAGGATTATTGCCACACGGTCACTGATTGGGCCGAAAGCGTATGATGCATTGTCCTCGCGGTTGAAATGCCCGAAAGCAACAAGTCTGTTGGCCGAAAAAGGTTTATTTTCTATTATTGATATTTCAGGCTCAGGAAAAGGTGTGTTACGGTAATACGGATCAAAAAGCTCTATTCCTTCGTCGGAAACCCCAGTGAGCGTCACGTAATGCGCGCAGTCCAGGAATACACGAATTACCACGGCTCCGCCCCTTTTAAGTGCTTTAACAATAGGGCAATCCGCTGATATGTAAACATCCATGCCTTTGAGTGTTTCAGCGCGTATCGGAAATTTTGTTGCCCTGGCATACTCGTTCAGCCAGCATGCTATAAATAACATGGCCATATTGGAAGTACCGTTTTTATATGCTTCCCCTTTTTCGTTATAGCTGTCAAGCGTACAGAACATGCAGTGACGCAGGATATCGGGAGGGAAATCCTCGCGGTCGAACAGAAAGCTTATGGCATTCAACAGGCTGGTTGGGCCGCAGTCATACTCGGTCCGCTGGTATTGCAGCGGTATCCTCATCGGGTACCCCCTCCTGGTCCGTCATTATTTCCATAACAAGCTTTACGCAGTTTTCAAGCTCGTAGATATTGCTGTATTCACGCGGACTGTGTACTTCATGCATCCCGCAGGCAATTACAATGCCGGTTATTCCGTGCATGGCAAAATTATTCTGATCGCTTCCGCCGAAGGTGGAACGAAGGCGCGGGGTAATTCCGGTTTTGTTGCAAGCCCGCAAAAAACGCCTTACCACCGGGGAGTTCAGCGGAGTTTCATAGGCTTTCAGTTCCGTCTTGCATTTTGCATCAATTATCGCTCCTGCTGCAGCGGCTTCTGCACTGAATACCGCTTTGACTTTTTCCCAGCAGGAAAGTACGGCATTATGATCCAGGCTTCTTATCTCACCGCTTACCGTGCAAAGGGAGGATACAATGTTGTTTGCTTCACCGCCATAGATCCTGCCTATATTAAAGGTAAGTCCCGGTCCAGGTTCTTCCCGGGTCAGGGTTGCAACGGCCCGTGAAGCAACGGCTATTGCACTGACCCCCTTTTTTGGCGCAAATCCTGCATGAGCTGCTTTTCCATGGACTTCAATTTCAAATGACATAATAGAAGGCGCGGCATTCGCAGCTTCGCCGATATCTCCGCTTAAGTCCAGGACATAAGCTTCTTTGGCCTTTACAGTGCTGTAATCAAAAACAGCCGACCCGGCTCCGTATTTTTCTTCTGCAACGGGAAAAAGAAGTTCAAGCGCACGATGGGGGATGTTTTGCTCTCTCAGCCTTGTTATGGCTTCGAGAATAATGCATATTCCTGAAATATCATCCGCTCCCAAAATTGTTTCTCCTGCCGGTGTAATATTTCCATTTTCATGAAGAACAGCCTGTTTTCCTCTTGCCGGCTCCACAGTATCCATATGGGCTGAAAAAAGGAGCGGCGATCCGTTTAGCGTTCCGGGAATATAGCAATACAGGTTTCCGCAGTTGCCGCCGATTTTTTCTCCGGCATTATCTTCAACAATATGACTGCTCAGTTTTTTAAGATATTTTGACAGCACATCGCAGAACTCCCGTTCCCCGAAAGACGGGCTATAGATTCCGGCAAGTTCGCGGAATGTATTCCATAAGCGGCTGTTCATACTCATACCCCGCGTTTTCGAACTAACTATGTTAAATATATATTAAACATATATAAATTATATGAATTAAGTGATAAAATGTCAATCATTTTTTTCCAGTTATAATAAACCGGTTCCATTTAGTTATTTACATGAAAAAAGCTGTATCTGCGTTAAGCAGAATACAGCCCGGCTGTCCGAAAACGGTATTAGCTGCAGGTAAAGTCACTAAATGCTTCCTTAAGCCGATTAAGACCCGTTTGCAGAACCGCACGGGGGCAGGCTATGTTCATGCGCTGAAATCCATGGCCGCCGGCTCCGAATGAGTGCCCTGAAGAAAGCCATAGTTTTGCCTTGTAAACCAGTATTCTTTCCAGTTCACGGTCTGACAGCCCGTACTTGCTGAAATCAAGCCATATAAGATAGGTTCCTTCGGGCTCGACAAGATCAACAACAGGCAGCTCATTTCTGATAAAATCCCTGGTAAGCGAAAGATTTCCTGTCAGGTACCCAATAAGCTGATCCAGCCATTCTGACCCTTTTTCATACGCAGCCTGGCAGGCGATCATTCCCATTACATTGGGCTGACTGTATCCGGTTTTCTTTAATTCCCTGACAAATAAACGGCGTATGGTTTCATTGCTTATAAAAATATTCGAAATCTGCAGTCCGGGAAGATTGAATGTTTTGGAAGGAGCAGTACAGGTTATCGTAATATCGGCGTATTCGGGTTTCAGGGATGCAAATACCTGGTGCCTGTACCCGGGATAGACGAAATCCTGGTGTATTTCGTCTGAAATAACATATACGCCGTACCTGGCACATATGTCACCGACCCGGACAAGTTCTTCCCGTGTCCATACACGGCCGACTGGGTTATGCGGGTTGCACAGGATGAAAAGCCTGACATTCTTTTCCACAATAAGCCGTTCAAATTCCTCCAGGTTCATGTTGTACCGTCCGTTGCTGTAGAGCAGCTGATTGACGATAAGCCGGCGGTCGTTGTCCTTTACCGAGTTTTCAAAGGGATAGTATACCGGCTGTTGTATCATAACGGCATCTCCGGGTTTAGTCAATGCACGTATTGCGGTGCATATGGCAAAAACCACGCCTGGCGACTTAACAATCCATTCAGGCCGGATATGCCAGCCAAACCTGTTACTGTACCATTTGAACAGGGCGTTGAAATATGATTCGTCGAGGGCATCGCTGTAACCGAAAATACCGTGCTGTACCCTTTCTGACAATGCTTCAAGAACCTCGGGCGGTGATTTGAAATCCATGTCTGCCACCCAAAAAGGAAGTATGCCGTCAGGCATACCCCTCTTTGATGCAAGATCGTATTTTAATGAATTGGTGCCATGTCGTTCAATGATTTCATCAAAAATATACGCCTTATGCATGATGTTATCCTCCATAAAGTGCCTGCCTTAAGTCCTCAATCAGGTCTTCCGCCGCTTCCAGACCGACAGAAAGCCTGAGCAGGCATTCTCCTATACCCCTGGCTTCCCTTTCTTCCTGCGGTATATCTGCATGTGTCTGGAGCATAGGGTAGGTAATAAGGCTTTCCACGCCGCCAAGACTTTCGGCATACTGAATCAGAGATACCCTTTCAAGAAGACGGTATGCAGTTTCCCTGCTGTCAGTTTCAAAGGAAAGCATTGCGCCGAACCCGGAAGCCTGCTTTTTAGATATTTCATATCCCGGATGGTTAGGAAGACCGGGATAATGTACTGACTTAATCTTGCTCTGCGTTGAAAGCCATTCTGCAATTCTGATGGCTGATTCCTGCTGTCTTTCCAGGCGTACGGCCAGGGTTTTAATTCCACGGATTAGAAGCCAGCTGTCAAATGGCGACAGGCATGCGCCGGTTGTTTTTGCAAGGAACCTGAGACGCTCGGACAAGTTTTGATCGGATACAACAAGGAACCCTGCAAGGGTATCGTTATGTCCTCCGAGATACTTGGTTCCGCTGTGAACCACCACATCCGCTCCCAGCAACAGCGGTCTCTGGAAATAGGGAGTGAGGAAGGTGTTGTCCACTATAAGCAGGAGGTTGTTTTCCCTGCAGATTTTCGAGACCTCGGCAATATCGGTTACGTGCATCATAGGATTAGTGGGGGTTTCAATGAAAACCGCCCTTGTTTCAGGCCTTATATATTCCCGGATTTTTCCTGTATCTGACGTATCAACAAAATCAAATTTAAGCCCGTTCTTTTTTGAAACATGGCTGAAAAGCCGGTGAGACCCTCCATAAATGTCATCGGTGGCGATGATATGATCTCCCGGTGAAAAGAGTTCCATTAAAGTGGTAATGGCAGCCATTCCCGTTGAAAAGGCAATGGCATCCAAACCGCCTTCCAGATTTGCCACCGTTTGCTCCAGGTATTCCCTGGTGGGATTCTGTGACCTTGAATAATCAAAGCCTGTACTAAGCCCCACGCCGGGATGGACAAACGTAGCTGACTGAAAAATGGGTACACTGACAGCACCGGTTGTATCATATCTCTTTTTGCAACCGTGAACACATACCGTTGAGAAATCCATAATCATCTTCCTTTGCACTAAATATAAAACATCATGGCTTCGCCTTTTTTGTGTTTTTCTGCTTCATTGACGAGATCTGCCAGCGTAATTCCGCTCAGGGTTTTAACTATACTCTGATCAAGCGCATCGAAAACCGAGAGTTTTAATGCTTTTTCTATTTCAGGTGCTTTTTCGGGAACGGTATCGTTTGTCTGTTCAAAAAGCGATACCTCCACGGCAGCCAATACATCAAGAACGGTAATTTCCGACGGCATTCGGGAAAGCTGATAGCCGCCTTGTGATCCTTTCGAGGAAAAAACAAGCTCTGCTTTTTTAAGCAAAGAAAATACTTGTTCCAGGTATATCTTGGATATACCCAGTTCTTCCGAAATGGTGATTATGGTAATATACTCGCCGGTATTATACTGCTGTGCCATGTAAGTCAGCGCTGCCAGAGCATATCTTCCTTTTGCGGATAACCTCATATTTATCACTCATTTCATATATAAATAGTATGTATTAATAATAAAATCATTAATTAATTCTGTCAATACCGCAAATGTTTTTACGTGCTGAACTGCCGGAATAGCGGGCAGCAGCCGGTTTTATGCACGTTTTTTACAAAAGTATTGACACTGAAAACATAACGTAGTATTATAAACATATAAAACATATATGTTATTAATGAAAAGGGTGTGTTGATATGGCAAGGATTTATCAGAATGTAACCGAATTAATCGGAAGAACTCCTTTGCTTCATTTGGTAAATTACGAAAAGAAACACGGGCTGCAGGCTACTTTGATAGGAAAACTGGAATACTACAATCCCGCCGGAAGTGTTAAGGACCGTATTGCAAAGTCCATGATCGAAGACGCTGAAAAAAGAGGTGTCCTTAAACCTGATACCGTAATAATTGAGCCCACCAGCGGAAATACAGGTATTGCGCTTGCGGCAATAGCCGCTGCGAGAGGTTACCGTGTTATTCTCACAATGCCTGAAACGATGAGCATTGAGAGAAGAAACCTGCTTAAGGCATATGGAGCCGAGCTTGTACTTACTGAAGGTTCAAAGGGTATGTCAGGCGCGATTGCAAAAGCTGAGGAACTGGCAAAGGAAATACCCAATTCCTTTATTCCCGGGCAGTTTGACAACCCTGCCAATCCTGAAATTCATCGCAGGACTACCGGGCCCGAAATCTGGGAAGATACCGACGGTGCAATTGATATCCTCGTAGCAGGTATAGGAACGGGCGGAACGATAACCGGAGCAGGCGAATACCTGAAATCAAAGAAACCGGGAATCAAGATATATGCAGTGGAACCTGATGCTTCCCCGGTTTTGTCAGGCGGGAAACCAGGCCCGCACAAGATCCAGGGAATAGGAGCAGGTTTTGTTCCGAGAGTGCTGAATACGAATATATATGATGAAGTTATTCGCGTAAAGAACGAGGATGCATTCGCAGCAAGCAGGGAACTCGCCAGAACAGAAGGCGTGCTGGTAGGTATTTCATCAGGCGCAGCCCTGTGGGCAGCCACAGAAGTAGCTAAACGTCCTGAAAGTGCAGGCAAGGTTATTGTGGTTGTCCTTCCTGATACAGGTGAAAGATATCTCTCAACACCGTTGTTTTCAGAGTAACCCCGGTAAATATACCCCCCCTCAGTAAAGGCGTTCCTTTTCAGAAGGACGCCTTTTTATATTTTTCTCCGGGAATTATTCATGCGACAGCCGCTCCGGTCTTTCCGTACCCGTATTTGACCTTGGATACTGCGCGGGTTTATCCGGAGGTTACTGTGACAATACGGATATATGTTATAAACCGGCAGGGCTTATTTCTGTCAGACCAAGCAGGAATGGCGTATTATCACGATGTTCCTGATTGTGTTTTGTAATAAAAAACAGAAACTGAATTTGTTTGCACATTACCTTATAACATCCGCAAATCCTTGAATTTTCTTATAAAAGCAAATACTTCTAAATAAATATGAATAATATGAAATAACTATTGACTCAGGCATATCATATAATATATAATCAAACACAATTAAACATATATGAATAATATTATATAAAGTGGGGTTTCAGCGTGGTATTCCTTTGGAATGTATGCTATCACCACAGTCACTTCGACGGAACACACAGCAGTTTCAATGATTACAATGAAGCGGTAAATGAATACAAAAAAAGTTTTCCTTCAAAAGGGGATGTACTGGAAAATACTCCTGATCCGGCAGTGAGGGAAATTCTCCTTCATATGGAGAAAATGAGCTGTGAAACCTGCTTTGATCGTTTTGACAGCCAGAAGCCTCACTGCAATTTCGGGATTGCAGGCGTATGCTGCAGGAACTGCAATATCGGACCATGCAGGATTACCAAAAAAAGTCCCAGGGGAGTATGCGGTGCTGATGCCGATCTTATAGTTGCAAGAAACCTCCTGAGATGGGTAGCTGCAGGCGTTGCGGCACATGGAGCAAGGGGAAGGGAAATTATGCTGGCACTAAAGGCAGCGGGGGAAGGATTGCTTAATATACCCATCTCAGGAGCTGAAAAACTGACATTGAAGAAGCGGTTTTCCTTACCGACAGGATTGTTATAATGACTTCTTCGCCGGGCAAAATCAAAAGCATTATAAATGTACCTCTGGCAAGGAAAAGAAACCGGACGGGTACTGATTTTCTGAGAATAAGAGACAGGGTTTTTACCGAATTTGAACTGAAAGACAACGATGAGCCGGAATATTATCTGTAATTATGCCAACAAAGTCCTGCGAAAACGCAGGATTTTTTTATGTCAATGCCGTTTACGGATTTCTTTCAAGTAAAGACATATGATTTATTTTTTTATTATTTTTGTACGATAAATACTATAGAAGGATATTCATTTTTTAGTAATTTGTACGAATCATGTCTTCTCCGTATGCATACAACGCAGCATTTGATTCGGCAAATCAATATAACATTGCTCTGAAAGGAAAAGAGGTGATCCCTTATTGAATCAATAATCGGAATGGTGAAAAACGTTTATTCCACCGTGTGATTTGTTAGGGGGTTATTGAAATGAATACCGGGATAAAGCGTAATTTTAAAGGATTAAGGATGAAAATATTCCTTGTTTCCGCTTTGTGCATGCTTGTTCCCATGGTGTTTGTCGCGTACACTGCAAGATATATTTCCGGGAAATTTTTAACCGAATATGCAAAAAATTCGCTGATGAATATCGCTTCTGAAAAAAGAAACCAGTTTGATATCGCCTTTGCTGATATAATAAGACAAGGCCAGTCCATTGTAAAGCAGCCCGCCATAGTTGATCCTCTCAAATCTGCCAAAATCAATTCCGTGGTTCCGAGTGAACCAGAACTCCAAAAAATATCCCAGGTTCTGCAGGATAATTATGAACTGGGAGACGGTCTTTACGAAAACATATATCTTATGTACAACAATAAGGTTATAGCAGACGGTATAGGAGGTACATCCATCGGATGGGAAAATGAAGAAGTTGGATCAGCAAAGGAACTGCTGAATCGTGAAGCCATTGCATCTCCTACCACGGGCAGGCCGGTTAAAGCAATAGTAGTGCCGATAAAGAGCGACGACATGCACCTGGGTACAATCGGTATGGCGATAGAACTGAACAATGTGTCAGGAAAAATAATAGACAGCAATTCTTCAGCGGATACGACCAAGACTTTTGTTCTGAACACCGCCGGTCTTGTACTTGCATCCACGGATCCTGAATATGTTTTTGCACTGGATTTTCAGAGCGAAGAAAGCGGGTTACAGGATCTTTTCAGTCAAATCCGATCAGAAGGTACCGGAACCGGATATTTTACTCTTAACGGCATTGAATATATAGCTGCATATTGCACCAGCAAATACGGAATGTATATACTCTCGTACAGTCCGGTTGATGAATACATGGCAATGATATATGACATGAGAAATATTATTCTTATTATTACTTTATGCAGTATTATAATTACAGCGATTGTTATAATTATCTTTTCCGGAAGCATTACAAAACCTATACATCTTGTTTCAGAGCTGGCTGAATTGCTGGCAGGGGGAGATCTGTCAGCAGAAATCCCGGAGAAATTCCTGGCAAGAAAAGACGAACTGGGCAGGCTGTCCAATTCCTTTGCAGCCATGATCCGCGACTTGAAAACAATGATTACAAAGCTTGCAGCCACTGCGGATCAGGTTGCGGCGTCAAGCCAGGAACTGTATGCATCAGGGGAACAGGTCGGCAAGGCAGCCGATGATGTGGGTAAAACAATCCTGGAGATATCCTCGGGCGCGGAAGAACAGTCGCGTCAGATCGGTTCGGCACTCGCAAATTTGAGCAACCTGATTGGACAAATCAACGAAGTTAAGATTAGTACCGATGTTATGGATCAAACAACTGTTCAAATAATTGAAGATATTGGAAAAGGAAGCACCGTATCCCTTGAATCGGTAAACAGGATCAATGCCCTGAAAGCAGAAACCGAAGATGTGTCAAAGGTTATTTTCAGCTTGGGAGATATATCTGACCAGATAGGCAATATTACTGAACTAATCAGCGGTATAGCCCAGCAAACCAACATGCTTGCCCTGAATGCAACCATTGAGGCTGCAAGGGCGGGAGAAGCAGGAAGAGGGTTCAGCGTTGTGGCGGCTCAAATCAGAAAACTGGCAGAGGAAACAGCCGATGCCAGCAAAAATATAGCCAAACTGGTTACGGATATCAGAAACGGGGTTGAAATAGCCATAAATAAAATAGACAACAGTGTGAAAACCGTAAGTGACAGTGTTAAGGCTATTGAACAGAACAGGGATATTTTCTCGGAAATAAACAGTCAGGCAGAACGGTTTAAGGAAATCGTAGCAAAAGTCACTGAGAATGTAAATATCATGACTGAAAACAGTTATGAATTCGAGAGCATAATGCAGGATATAAACAGGACAAGCGGCGAGTTTGCGGCCAATGCAGAATCCGTTTCCGCGGCTACTGAAGAACAGGTTGCGCTAACCAGTGAAATCGTTGCATCGTCAAAAGCACTGGCTGAGTTGGCTGAGGAACTGTTAAGCCTGATAAGGAACTTTAAATTGTGATATTTTCCTTCTGTAAAATCATGTAAAATCGGTACGGGGAATGGAAAACCATTCCCTTTATTATTGCAGTAATTTCACCAGGTTTCGGCTGATGTTTTCTGCTAAAATTACAGAAACACTGTTTTAAATATGTTATAATTCAATAATGTAAAAATTTTGCTTAGATTTTTAAAAATTCTAATTATTTGAAGTCTATAAGGGGAGTTGATGGTGAAAAAGCTAATTTTTGCAATGTCAGTATTGACAACTTTGATTCTTATTACACCTGTGCCTGCTCATGCAAACGATATTATTGCAGTAAAGACCGAATTGGTTGTTTCAGTGGATGGCAGAACAAGAAGTGTGGATGCATATGCAATAGATAATTACAACTATTTTAAGCTGCGTGATTTGGCCTATATGCTTTCCGGGACTTCAAAACAGTTTGAGGTTACATGGGACGGAAGTAAAAACACAATTAAAATTATATCGGGTAAATCCTATACTCCTGTCGGAAATGAACTTGTAATGCTGCCGTATTGGGAAAAAACAAAGACAGCCGTTCCGAATACATCAACAATCCTGCTTGACGGCAACGAAATCAGACTTACCGCATACACCATTAACGGCTACAATTATTTCAAACTTCGTGATTTAGCAAATGTTTTTGATTTTTTTGTAGACTGGGACGGTGAACATAGAACAGTCATTATTGAAACTGAGTTTAAATATGAGGAATACATTGGAGACAGCTATTATTACAGGAAAAATGTAAGTATAGGGAACACACAGGCCGGGAGTATAAGCAACTGGGCAAGCATTTCCTCTGTTCAGCAGTTTTCTTATTTAAATGAAGGTATGGCGTATGCATATGAGGATGTAACAAATAATAATCTGAAAATTATAACCCCAGGCAAAGAACTGAATATTGAAATGAAATTTCCTAAACTCGGTGATGTTGTTTCTGATGATAAAGGGAATTTTTATGTAATTTGGGGTAAAGACGGGACTAAAAACACGGATAAAACAGTTTTTATTTCTAAATATTCTCCGGATGGGATACATATAAAAACTACAGGTTTTGTCGGTGAGTCTGCGTTGGGGCCCGATGGTAATACCCAAGCTCCTTTTGTCGCCGGGAACTGTGTTTCCGTGATTCATGACGGAGTTCTGATGGTCAATTATGCACGCCTTATGTACAATGGACACCAGTCAAACAACGTTATTGCAGTAAACATTGAAGATATGTCGCCTTATGAGTTTGAATCTGTACTTTGGGACAGCAGTATACCTGATATTCCATACGTCAGTCACTCTTTCAATCAATCCGTAATTTATTCGGAAATTGCCGGGGATTTTATATTCGCCAATCACGGTGATGCGTTTGGACGTGGATTTATAGTGGAGAAACTGAAAAAAGACATGTACGTAGACTATGAAAAATGGACGTACGCTTATAAATATCCCCAGCTTAATATTTTCCATTTCTATCTTCAGCCGAATGCAAATTATGACATGTACATAGTGAATAAGACGTTTGCCCAGCTTGGCGGCCTTGCTGAAACAAGCAAGGGAGTTGTGCTTGTGGGAGCGTCTGCAAAATCCATAGGTGAAGCGGCGAAAACGGAAAAACAGAACCTGTTTGTACAAATATTTAACCCGCTTTCAACTGAAGTATCCCCGTCAATGTTTATAGGAGGAAGAGTCCGAACCGGTGAAACGTCGACTGACATTTATGATAATAATAACTCTCCGATGACAAAGGTAACCGATTATGGTGTGATTTGGCTTACAAACTACACGGACAGGGATGTTATTGCTCCCCAGGTGGTTGTCGGTGATGATCATATCATTATATTATGGACTGAGTTAAGTAAACGGGAAGGAAGTTCGGGTTATGATTATAATACAAAATCATATTATATGGTATTGTCACCGGAGGGCAAAGTTATTATTCCGGCGACCTCACTCGGAAGCCTTAAGTTAAACTCCTATGAGATGCCGGTATACCATAATGGATCTGTTTGTTGGGCTTATACAGACAGAAACAGAATCAGGGTGGTCAGTATTTCATTATGGTGATTCATGATTATTAATAATTAATTGTAAATCATTCGGCGAGTAAAAAATATTCCGGCTAATTGCCGAATTTGAACAAATATTGATTAAGGAAAAGGGTTGAATATCTGGACTGTATGTGAAAAATATTGATAATAAATTAAGTTCAGGTCGTCTGAAATTGAGAGAACTTAACATGATGGTTGAAAAACATTTTTGAATTTTGGTTTAAAACCATTTTAAAAAAACTTAAGTTTATAGTATTATAAAAAACAAAACGGAATTTATAAGTTCTGACAAAATGTTTAGACTCTGTAGTAACGAGGTGAGCAAAATATGATAAGAGCTGCAGTATACGGATACGGAAATATAGGCAAGGCAGCCATTGAGGCAATCAATGCTGCTCCCGATTTTGAACTTGCCGGTGTTATAAGCAGAACTCTTGAAAATGGAGCACTTGGCAATATTCCTGTTGCACGAAGTGTTGATGAACTGCCGGGAGTACAGGTGGTTATACTGTGCATTCCAAGCAGGAATGTTCCTGATATAGCAGAGGAAATCCTGCTGAAAGGTATTTCCACTGTGGATTGTTTTGACATCCACAGCGAAACATACAGCCTGTTTACGCGCCTTGATGCGGCAGCAAAAAAGGGAAACTGTGCATGTGCCACGGCCATAGGATTCGACCCCGGTATTGATTCTGCGATTCGGGCTTTATTTGAGGCCGCAGCGCCTAAAGGGCTCACATACACCAATTTCGGACCGGGAATGAGCATGGGGCATTCGGTAGCAGTCAGAAAAATTCCCGGCGTGAAGGATGCGATGTCTGTTACAATACCCATAGGAGCCGGTGTACATCGCCGTATGGTTTATGTTGTACTGGAAGACGGAGCGGATTTTAATACCGTTTCAGCTAAAATAAAGGCAGACCCGTATTTTGTAAATGATGAAACCCATGTTGTGCAGGTTTCTGACCTGGACATGCTGGTTGACAGGGGGCACAGCGTAAGCATCCAGAGGAAGGGTGTGTCCGGTTCGGCTCAGAATCAGCGTTTCAGCTTTGAAATGAGCATCGACAATCCTGCAATGACCGCACAAATGATGGTTTCTGCCGCCCGCGCCATCACCAGGCAGGCACCGGGTGCATACACGATGATACATCTAAGGCCGATTGATCTTCTTTACGGCTCTGAGGAAGAACTGATCCGCCGCTTGGTGTGATTGATTTGCCATGAAAAAACTTATCGGGTTTTAAGCATAAATGTAATTTAGTATAATGGCGGAGCCGGCCGATTAAATCGGCCGGCTATGCTATATATAAAGCAAAACATATCTAATGGTTTTTCTCTGAGGAAACGGCAATTTTATTCTTTTCGGACAAAACATGGGCAAGTATTTCGTTTATTATTACCTGGCTTACGGGTTTTCGTACCACTTTTAGGGGCTGGACCGACATTAAATCATATGTATTGTCGGAAGATGTAACAAAAACAATACTGCAGGCAGGCCTGAAGCCATTATGTTCAAGCTGCCGTATTCTTTTCGCGGTTTCAAGTCCGGTTAGTTTTTTCATAAAACAGTCAAGAAAAAGCAGGTCAAAGCTGATATTTTCCTTGTTTAGCAGGTCAATCAGTTCTTCACCGCTGTCAAATTGCCATATGTTGAATATATTGTTGCTTTTTTCGGCGTATTGCCGTATGAATGTTTCTATAATCTCGCGAAAAACAGGAAAATCGTCACAGATAGCTATATTAATCATTTTTCCACCTCATAACCGTTTTGGGACTGTAAAGGCAAAATCCCTTTTTTGCCTACTAAACAGTTTTAATCTGATTATGATTCACAGTATCAAAATATCCCCGGCCTGAATCTATTCAGTTCCATGACCGGTATTTTATTAGCCTTCCTGATACCAATGAGCTTCACCATGTAGTGTTCGGGAAAAAGGAAGTCATGTCTTCGTCCTTTCAGGATATGCATATCAATATGCTTTTTTTCGCTCACAAACCGGAAACTGCAGAATACGTTGCCATGTTTTTCTACGTATTGGCTGATATATGTTTCCATAATTTCGCATGATACCGGGAAATCTTCACGAATACCGATGTTCAGCATTTTATCCACTCCGTAAAAAAGATTTTAACTAAAAATGCATTTTATTCATTTTAACCCATATAAATTTAAAATTCAAGTGTATATATACCTTTATGGTTTGTTAAACTATTTTGTCATAAATGATACATTTAACCTTGGTGATATTTGTGAACGTAGACTATAAAGCTCTCGGCGAAAGAATTGCAAAACGGCGGAAAGTGCTGAACATGACACAGGAAGAAGTGGCAGAGGCTACTGGCCTCAGCAACAACTATATATCAAACATTGAAAATAATCATTCTATCCCGAGTATTGATACATTGCTTAAAATCTGCGAGGCCATTGATACAACCCCGAATTACCTTTTGCTGGGCATTTCTTCGTATTCCGATACGGAAGAAGATTTGCGGAGCAAAATAAACGAAAAACTGAAACTTTGCAACCAGAAAAAGCTTAAACTGGTTGAGCGGTTTGTAACCTGGATAATTGATGAAGATATATAATCAATGATAAATAACTGATTTTATTAATACTTTGAACTACAGGCTTTAAAGGGACAAAATAACATCAGTAATGGCCACTCAAGCCACGTTGAGTGCGTGACGTTGATGTCAAGGGTAAAAGATTGAGAGAGCTGAAAACCCTTATATATCAACGCTTTCAGCACACATGGGTATGAAACCCACCAGACGAAAAACATGAAAATATCGCTTCGCGGGAACAAGTCCATAAAGGCC
>Ga0134104_1000127_pt1 | contig 97291 bp, 86 predicted proteins | sample 15_3_2metaG_FD_94455 | JGI IMG/M metagenome (GOLD analysis project Ga0134104, IMG submission 94455) | Switchgrass degrading microbial communities from high solid loading bioreactors in New Hampshire, USA - 15_59_3.3_214_A2 metaG | ecosystem: Engineered > Bioreactor > Semi-continuous > Anaerobic...
ATAAAGACCTCACCTTTCTATGAGTTTATACTCATCCTGTGGAAAGGATGGTGAGGTCTTTTTTCTACGTCCGAATGAATTTTTCCTGCAAAAAACCTAGAAATATTTTACACTATCTTAAAACTTCCGGCGGTATTTTACCTACTCATGAAAACAGCTATTTCCTATAAACTCACGGATAATCGAAGTCAGCGGGATTTCCGTCTCGTCTTCTATGGGCTCAAAATACTCAAGAAATTTTAATAGGTGATTTGCTTCAATATATTCCGGATCCGGTGGTTTAATTTCTTGAAGGAGGGGTGTGGCATATTTTTTTAAAACCGATATTTCATAAACTAAGGCAGAATTAAACATTACATCCGCTTCTTCCTGATAGACAAAAATATTTTCCTGAGCACCCTTCATAACCGACGGCCATATAGCAATTGTCCTTTTTGCGTCGGCCCCCCTGCATCGGCTGTCCCGGACTATTCTCCTTAAAAGCCGGGTGTCGGTAGTAGAAATCCGATTGTGATTATCCAAGTTAATCTGTGTTAAAGCGCTTACGTATATCTTAAACTTATTTTCTTTAGGTATTGAGGAGGTTAGCTTTTCATTTAACCCATGTATACCTTCTATAATTATTGGTTGGTCTTTTTCTATTCTGGTGGCGGATTCTTGATATTCTCTTTTGCCAGTCTGGAAATTAAAGCGGGGCAAAATTACTTCTTTGCCTTGAATTAGCTTAGCAAGATGCTGATTGAAGAGTTTTAAGTCAATGGCTTCAAGGGCTTCAAAATTTGGCTTTCCGTCTTCGCCAAGAGGTGTCTTGTCTCTGTCTAAAAAGTAATCGTCCAATGATATTGAAATCGGTCTTAAGCCGTTTACCATAAGCTGTACTATAAGGCGCTGAGCAAAGGTGGTTTTGCCTGACGATGAGGGACCTGCAATTAAAATAATTCTTAAATGATCGCTGTCTTTATAAATCATATCAGCGATTTGAGCTATCTTTTTTTCATGTAGGGCTTCTGCTATCCTTATAATCTGGCCGCTTTTTCCTGCAACTATTTGATCATTTAAAGCGCCTACATCAGGTATCCCCAAAATTTGTGCCCAGCGGTTAGACTCTCTGAAAATCCCGGCAAGCTTTGGCTGCTCTTTATAAGGCGCTAAGGATGTGGGATTTGTCTTATTTGGATGCTGTAAAATTATGCCGGGTAGATAAAATCTAAGCTTGAACCACCTTAAATAGCCTGTTGAAGGCACCATATAGCCGTAAAAATAATCTTTCATTCCATCAAGTTCATATATGTTTATAAATTTTTCTTTTCGATACTTTAGCAGTCTTACTTTGTCATCCATACCTGCTTCTTTGAACATTTCTATTGCATCAGGGAGAGTCATTTCGTACTTATTGATAGGAATATCCGCCTCAACAAGTTGGCTCATGCGACTTTCTATGGCTTCCACGTCTTCCTCATCTATAGGCTCTTTTGCGATAATTTCAGAATAAAGGCCGTCTCCCAATGAATGCTCAACGCGGACTTGGCAATCGTAAATTACATCATGACATGCTTTTATAAATAGGAAGGTAAGGGATCTGATGTATATTTCCATTCCTACATCTGTTGACATATCTACAAATTCGACGCTGCAATCTTTTTTAATAACATGATTTAATTCTCGAAGTTCGCCGTCGACTATGGCTGCAATAATCGGGGAAGCAAATTCTTGCTGGTATTTTTGTGCAAGCTTTTTAAGTGCTATCGGTTCTTCAACTGTTATTTTATCAAAATCTCTGATTGTTATTTCCATTATCTTCCTTCTTTCTATCAGGTGGTAAATTTGCTATCGGCTTGCGCCTCCGCCTCCGCTTCTTCCGCCTCCAAATCCGCCTCCGCCAAAACCGCCTCCTCCGCCGAACCCACCGCCTCCAAAGCCTCCGCCTCTATAGGTTCTAGGACTCCTTCCTCTGCGGCTGCTTGGCGGCAAAAGCGTCAGGATCACAACTAGTATAATGAAAATTATAAGTATATCTATGAACGGTATGCCATTGCTTTCTGTTGAAGTTGAATAGTCGCTAAGCTGAGAAAATTCTTCATCTGATAAATCCAAACCGTATTCTTTTGCAACTTCGGAACAGACTGCCATAAAGGTGTCATAGATTCCTTTTGAATAGTTTTCTGATTCAAAAGCAGGTATAGCATAGCTATCTAAAATAGCACCTGCTTTCGCGTCATTTATGGCACCTTCAAGACCGTATCCCACCTCTATTCGGATGCGGCCTCTTTGATTATTTACAATGCTTTCTCTGTTTACAAGAATTAAGACACCGTTATTTTTTTCTTTATCGCCTATTCCCCAGCTTCTGAACAGCTGAAGCGCATAATCTTCGATTTCCATATTATTAAGATCATTTACTGTAACTACAACTACCTGCGCCGTTGTTTTATCATCTATTGCCTTGGCAATCTTTTGCATTTTAGTCTCGTCTATCTCATCTATTATATTTGCATAATCGAATACATAAAGATTTACTGCAGGCTTAGAAGGCACAGGCTCTGCGAAAGTAAAGCCGGGTCTTATAAGGATGAAACTTAAGGCAAACAGCAAAATTACAATTGCGGGAATGAATATTTGTGCGGGTTTTTTTGTTTTATTACTCATATAGCTGACCACTTCCCCTCTTGCAGCTTTTAGAGCGGATTATTCATTAGCATTTCCGAAATCAACAGTCGGAACCTTGTTTGCATTCTCCTCGGCTTTAAAGTATTCCTTGGGTTCAAAGCCAAAAATCTTAGCAACGATAACCGTCGGGAACTTCCTTATCTTTGTATTGTAAGCCTGAACCGCATTGTTGTAGTCCATTCTGGCTGTAGCTATTCGGTTTTCAGTGCCTGCAAGCTCATCTGCCAGCTGTCTAAAATTAGCATCAGCTTTTAGTTCCGGATAGTTTTCAGCTATAGCAAGAAGTCTTGACACAGCAGAAGAAAGCTCTTGGTCAGCTTCTGCTTTTTCCGCCACGGTTCCTGCTGCAATTAGTTTTTCTCTGGCTTTTGTGACCTCGGTAAATACCGTTTCTTCATGAGATACATAACCTCTTACTGTGTTTACTAAATTCGGAATCAAATCCGTGCGCCTTTGCAGCTGGTTTTCAACTTGACTCCAGGCGCTATTTACTGTTTCTTCAGCAGCCACTAAACTGTTGTAAGAAGTCAAAAGGGGTAATGCGATTACTGCTAGTAGCACAACTAAAACAATTAATATCTTAAGAGCGTTTTTCAAGAATCTCCCTCCTGTATTTCGGTATTTAAAATTGGTGTTAATACATATTATACATGAAAAACACATATAATGCAGTAGTTTTATTGATTTATAAAAATTTATCCCGGCTTTTGGCCGGGAAGCTTTCTAAAAAACTGTTCCTATTTCTTGGATGTTTGCAAGGTCTTCGCGAAAATCCGGATCTTTAGGGTTTAGGCTGTTTATTACAACCGAACTCGATGCCCCGGTGGAATGTATATATTTATCATTTCCAAGATACATGGCTACATGACCCGGCCAGTAAAGAAGATCGGCAGGTTTTATTTCTTCTCTTGTTATTTTGCGCATGTGAAATTCTTCCTTAATATGTGCATCCCTATAAATCACAATACCGTTTATTAAATACGAAATAGAGCAAAGGCCGGAGCAATCTATGCCGTAAGGCGTCTTTCCGCCCCATCTGTACTGGCTTCCAAGATACGATAGAGCTGTGTTTATTATATTTTTACGCAAGATATCTTCATTTGGTTTGCTATCTTGCGGTCTTATCCTGTCTGCAATAAATTCCGTTCTAACCCACCCCATAGTTTTGGTAGGTAAAATTATTTCACTCCATTTTTCATTGGTTTTTCCCGAAAGTTTAACTACCGCTCCCCTTGTAAGTTCAAGCAATTGATAACTTTGAAAACTGGGTTCTGCCATTATATCTATGATACCGAATTTTATCATATGATTTGCATTCCGGTCCCAATTTAAGGCTTCGTCGCCGCAAATATGAATCTGGCTGTCATGAATATATCCCTCATAATCATAACTTGTGGTGATATAATACCAATTGTCCGAAGCCTTCTTAAGCAGCTTAACAACCATCCCGAACAAAGCTTCATCTACTGTTTCGCTCTTAAAATCAGGCTCCTTTTTTAAAGTCCCTATAGTTGAAACGACTACCGCATAATCTTCCATGTATATATCCTCCTTAGACTCTCGATGCAGTCTTGTATTCTTCAAGCTCTTTTTTGTTTGCAAGAACAAAATGTTCTGGCTCAATTTCTACCCATGCCGGAGGATCGTTTTTATAATCATGGCAGCTTGGATCATATACCTGAAGCGTTTTTTGTTTTTCTCTTATAGGATCCGGAATAGGTATGGCCGAAAGCAATGCTTTGGTATAAGGGTGATACGGATGTGCAAATAATTTCTCGGTATCGGCCAGTTCCACTATCTTCCCCTTACGTATAACCGCTATTCTGTCTGTTATAAATCTTGCAACGGACAGGTCATGTGTAATAAATAAATAAGTAAGCCCTTTTTTCTCCTGCAGTTCAGAAAGCAGGTTTAGTACTTGTGCGCGAATGGAAACATCAAGCGCCGATATGGGTTCATCTGCCACAATAAATTCAGGTTCCATAACAAGAGCCCTGGCAATCCCTATGCGCTGCCGCTGGCCGCCGGAAAATTCATGAGGAAACCTATCGGCAAATTCCGGCAGCAGTCCTACGTCTAAAAGCGCTTTTGCAACTTTTTGCTTTCGCTCTTCTTCATTTTTATAGTTCTTTATATTATATAGCCCTTCTGAAACTATATAATCAACCTTTGCTCTTTCGTTTAAAGACGCAATAGGATCTTGAAATATCATTTGTATTTTTCTAGTCAGCTCTTTGTCTAACTCCTTGCTTATTTTACCGCTTATTTTCTGCCCATGAAATAAGATTTCTCCCCCTGCAGCCTCGTTTATCCTCATTATCGCCCTGCCTATGGTGGTTTTACCGGAACCAGACTCACCTACAAGGCCAAAGGTCTCTCCTTTGTAGATAAAAAAACTCACATCGTCCACCGCTGCAAATTTTTTCTTTTTTATCCCAAACTCTACTCGAAGATTTTTTATCTCCAACAAAACTTCTTTAGTCGCATTATTCATTGGCACTCACCTTCCACTGAGAGCGAAGTTTTTTAATAGATTCCGGAGGCTCGACTTTAGGAGCTCTGGGATCAAGTAACCAGGTTTTTGCTTTATGAGTAGGGCTTACAGAAAAATATGGCGGTCTTTTTACAAAGTCGATTTTCAGCGCCTTCGGATTTCTTGGGGCAAATGCATCGCCTTTTATTTCGGTAAAAAGATTTGGCGGTGTTCCTTTTATGGAATGCAGCTTTTCTCCCTTTACCCCCAGCTGTGGAAGCGAAGAAAGAAGTGCCCATGTATAAGGATGGCGGGGATCGTAAAAAATCTCTTCACATGTTCCTATCTCAATTACATCACCTGCATACATAACAGCTACCCTATCTGCCACATTCGCAACTACTCCCAAATCGTGGGTAATATAGATTATAGTCAAATCATACTTTTCTCTTAAGTTTTTTAGAAGTCGAAGAATTTGAGCTTGAATCGTTACATCAAGGGCAGTGGTCGGTTCATCGCAAATAAGTATCTGTGGATTGCACGCTATCGCAATTGCAATAACCACTCTTTGTCTCATACCGCCAGAAAACTCGTGGGGGTACTGATAATATCTTCTTTCAGGCTCTGTTATTCCTACATCATTTAGGATTTCCAGGACAAGTTTTTTTGCTGCTCTTCCTTTTAGTCCCCTGTGCAGTTCTATAGATTCTTCAATTTGACTGCCTATGGTCCTAAGGGGATTTAGTGAAGTCATGGGTTCTTGAAAAACCATGGCAATTTCTTTACCTCGGATTTTGAGCCAATCCTTTTCTGTCTCATATTTTGCCAGATCTTCTCCTTTGTAGATGATGTTTCCCGAATCTATCCATCCGTTATCGTCAAGTAGCCCCATAAATGCCTTTGTAAATACAGATTTGCCGGCTCCTGACTCACCTACTATTGCCAGACTTTCGCCTTTATAAAGATCCAGTGATGCTTCTCTTATAGCAGTCAAGGTCCTTCCTCTAAGTTCAAATTTAACTACCAGGTCTTTTACTGACATTATTATCTCTTTATCTGCCATATCGATACCTCCTAAACATGAGTCTTTGGATCGGCGGCATCTGCGAAAGCGTTACCGATTACGTAAAATGATATTGTTATTAGGGAAAGGACTATTGCAGGAAATATTAGCTGGTACCTTAGTGAAGGCACCATCATCACCAGTCTGCCTTCATTTACCAAATTGCCCAAAGATGGTATGCTCACAGGAAGCCCTAAGCCGATATATGTCAAAAAAACCTCAGAGCCAATGGCTGCCGGTATGGCTAGTGACATTCGAAGCATGATTACGGAAACAAGATATGGTAATAAATTCCTTGTAATAATTCTCATTGTAGGCGTTCCGAGACACCTGGAAGCAAGGTTGTATTCTCTGTCCCTGATAATTACTATCTGATTGCGAATAAAGCGAGCAGTACCAAGCCAACCTGTTATGCACATAGCAATGACAAGCGTCTGAATGCTAGGCCGCAAAATATAGGCAAATAAAACTTGGATTATAGTAGTAGGAATGTTGTCCAGCACATTATAAATTTCCGTAATAAGTGCCTCCAACCGCCGCACATATCCCCATAACGCACCTACCGTAATTCCTATAAGAGCATCCCAAATCGCTACAAGCAGGCCTATAAAAAGTGAAGTTCGGGTTCCGCTCCATATACGGGACCATAAGTCCTGACCTATAGAATTTGTTCCGAACCAAAACTCTCGGCTTGGAGGATGGTTTCTCAGCTGCATATTTGTTGCCGGATCTATATAGATTTTGGTAGGGGATTTTTGGTTTGGCAAATATGGTTGCACAACCGTAAAAGTAATGAGGATTATCATTATTGTTAAAAATAACATTGCCGTTTTATTTTTTTTAAATACTTGGAAGGTGGAACGCCAGTAAGAATAATTGGAATATCCGATACGTTCTGCCTCTGCTTCGTCATATTCTGCAAAAGTAAACAAAGATTCATCTATGCTGTCTTCTAAGTTATCGATTTTTCTGCTCATTATCTGGCACCCTCCCCTTTATCCAGTTTTATTCGTGGATCCAGTGATGCCATAAGTATATCGCCTAAAAAAAGCCCGATTATGCCAATGGAGGAATAAATTAAGACAAGGGCTTGCACAAGCGGATTGTCCTGTCTTTGGATAGCATCTACAAGCAAGCCGCCCATGCCGGGAATAGAATAAAGTGATTCAATATATATGGAACCGGATATCGTAAATAAGATAGACGCCGGCAAATACTGTGCCATTGGAACAAAGGCATTTTTTAAAACGTGCCGAGTCATTATTTTAGCGCTTGCAAGCCCTTTAGCTCGCGCAAGCTTTACATAGTCTTTGTTCATTTCATCTACCATATACCGTCTCATCCACATCGCATAAGATGCTGACCCGCCCAGGGACATAGAAATGGCTGGGAGTATCCAACTTCTTGGATTGTCAATGTTAAAAAGGATAGGAAGCTTGAAGATATTTGAACAGTACAGCTGTAAGAACAGATAATAAACTGCAGCAGGTACTGCATTTATAATGACTATATAGCCGGTTCCTAATTTATCCCAAAATCTGTTTTTACTTCTGGCCATTGCAATCCCAAGAGTTATTCCAAATACAAGGGATAGTGCCATTGCAGCAAGTCCAAAATACACCGAATAAGGTATTTTAGCTTTTATGATATCAACTATCGGCATTTTTGGCCTATATATTATCGAAGTTCCTAAATCCCCGGATAAAATCGAAAGATAAAAATTTTTAAGTTGAATGTGTATAGGATCTCTAAGTCCCATGCTGGTTAATATGGCTTCCCTTTGCGCCTCGTCAAGTTTTTCATAGTTGTCGCCAAAATAACCTTCCTCAGGCATCAGACGCATCAGGAGAAAAACAACAGTTATTACGATTATCAAGGTGAGCAGTGAGCGCAGCAACCTTTTTAGTGAATATTTTAGCAATATCTTCAACCTCCCTTGTTTAAAAGTCCGCCTTTTGTGCAGAAGTTGATTTAATAATTGTTAGCAATTTTATATGATTTATGATTGAAGGACTATTTTAAAATAGTCCTTCAATCCTTATTTCCTATTGTGCCGCTTTCTTTAACGCTTCAGCACGCTCTTTCTCCCATTGTTTGAGCGCTTCATTGAATTCTTCGGTATTCATGGGCTTATCAAGTATCTTTTGTCCTTTAAATCTCTCACTGGAAACACCAAAAGGTGAATATGGTGATTCAAAAGGATTAAGCCTTGATGCTGAGTAGCCTCCGCCGCCTACCGAATACGGTATTACAAAGGCCTGATCTATCAAAAATGCCTCAGCTTCAGCAAATAAAGTGTAGCGTTTTTCAAGGTCAAGATATTCAGACTTTGCAGCATTTACCATGTTTTCATATTTGGTTTTGCCATTTGCTTCGGTATAACCTTCTGCCATATGAGGCCAATTATAGTTGCTGTCAGGAACAAAGGGATCTGTATATGTCTCCGGATCTGCATAATCCGGACCCCAGTTGCATTCCATTAAAGCATAATTTCCTGCGCGCCTTGTAGCATCTAAAAATCCCGTCGGCGGGTAGGCCTCTATTACAACATCGATGTAATCGGTGCCGAGAAGGTTTTCCAGCTGCTGTTCTATTACCTGTGCCCTGTTTGTCCAATCAGTAAGGCCTGTATTGTAAGGCATTAAAACTTTTACGGGAAATTTTGCCTTTCCCTGTAATTCAGACATAGCTTTTTCTTTATAGCTAAGGGCTAAATCTTTATTAAAGGAATCAGTGTTCGAAAATTCTGCAAGGCCATTTAATAAGGTGTAATCAGTTCCATTTAAGTCTACAAAATTTTTAGGAGTTATTGTGTTGTTTAGTCTGTATTCAGGGTTATAAGGTTCTGCGGTAAGCATTGCCGCTTTTCTGTCAAGTGCATGGAAAATTGACTTACGGAAATTTACATTGTTTACGGCTATTTTCCAATTCTCAGGCTCAAACTCTGCCGCAAAGTGAGGATTAAAGTTGAAAGCATAAAAATAGGTATAGAAATTTGTTCTGTTAGGGCGAATTAAGTCCTTTTTCTCAGGGTCCTTCATCCATTCATCAAGAACTGATGCCGGAATATCCGCATAGTCAATATCTCCACGCAAGAACAGCTCCGGCGCCAGAGTTGCCGCTTCTTTGTTGTAAATATAGTTCAGCTTTTTAATATACACATGTTCTTTGTCCCAATAATTCTCGTTTGCCACAAGCACTCTTTTTGTCTGAGGCTCAAATGTCTGCATTATATATGCACCATTGTAAAGAAAATTCACATTGTCGGTGCCGAATTTGTCGCCGACTTCTTCTAAAAATTGCCCGTTAACAGGGAAGAAACATACATATGTCAACATAGATAGAAAATATGGTATTGGTTTTTCCAGTGTATATTGAAGGGTATAATCATCAATAGCTTTTACGCCGACTTGGCTAAAATCTGTAATTTCTCCATTGTAGTATTTTTCGGCGTTTTTAATAACTCCATAAACTATATTCGAAGTTTTTGACCCATTATCAGGATTTAGTATGTACTTTATTGAATCAACAAAATCTTGTGCTTTTACCTCTGCATACTCCTTACCTTCATAGGTATACCACTTGACGCCTTGGCGAAGTTTAAATGTCCAAACAAGTTTGTCTTCGGATACGCTCCATTCCGTAGCAAGGCAGGGCTGCACTACGCCATACTTATCATAATCAATTAAAGTGTCTACTAAATTTGCTGCAAGGGCAAATTCCGAAGTGGTGGCCGTAGTTAAATAATTAATTGTAGAAATTTCTCCGGAATAAGCTGTTGAGTACTCATCTTTTTTTGACCCGGTTCCCTCGTTTTTGCCGCCACCTGATGAACAACCTGTTACAATAAGTGATAAAACCAACAAGATAATTGTAAGTAATGCTATTCCTTTCTTTTTGAACATACTTTAAAACCCCCTTAATAATAATAGATATTGGTTATTTAGATCGTTTATATAATAAACGCTGACGCCGTTAAAATATATTACTTTATATCTCAGCAAAAAACATGCCAACCAAAAATACTGAATTTTCGTAAGTAATTTTTGAACATAAACACTTAATTTCCTATTTTCAGGAATACTTTTTATGTGTAAAAAGATGTAATACTTGAATTACATCGATTTAGATACCTTGAAACAGTCTTTCCCATAAATAGAACTAATTCCGGTTATCCGGACTTACTGGATATCGTATTTTTTAAGTCTTTCATAAAAAGCCGTTTTGCTCATGCCAAGACTCTTCATAGTCTTCTTTTTGTCACCTTTATGCAGTTTTAAGGTTCTTTTTATAGTGTCTTTTTCAAATTCTGCAACCGATTGTTTCAGAGGGACTATGTCGCTTATTTCAAAGTTTTTATTGTTATTTGGTTTTAATACTAGATGTTTTGAAAAAATAGAATTTCCATCACACAGATTAACTGCCCGTTCAAGGATGTTTTCCAGTTCTCGTACATTTCCCGGCCAGTCATAGTTTAAAAGCATATTAAGAGCTTCAACTGAAAGGGTTTTTCTGCCACAGCCTACTTTTTCACATATTGCCGGCAGGAGAGCCTCTACTAGGGGATATATATCCTCTTTTCTTTCTCTAAGTGGCGGTATCCATATCGGAAACACATTTATTCTGTAGTACAAGTCTTCTCTGAAATTGCCTTTAAGTATCTCTTCCTCCAGATTTCTGTTAGATGCTGCTATAACCCTAACGTCGACCTTTATTTTTTCTTGGCCGCCGATTTTGTAAAAACTTCTATCTTGAAGGACTTGGAGCAATTTTACTTGCAGGGGTGGCGATATTTCTCCAATCTCATCTAAAAGTATCGTGCCGCCATTTGCCATTTCAAAAAAGCCTTTTTTTCCTTCAGCTCTAGCTCCTGTAAAAGCTCCGCGCTCATAGCCAAATAACTCACTTTCAAGAAGGGTATCCGGTATAGTGCCGCAGTTTACATGGACAAAAGGCTTATCCCCTCTGCTTCGTTCATGGATAGCTTTTGCTATAAGCGTCTTGCCTGTGCCGCTTTCACCTAAAATTAAGACTGTAGAATTTGTATTTGCAGCCTTTAGGGCAAGCTTCTTGACGTAATTCATTTTTTTGCTTTCACCAATTATATTTGGGAAAAGTTCCTTTAGCATCTTTTCTTCATGCAATTCTTTTTCAACTTTTTCAAGGTTGAATAGTGCATCATCTCTTTCTCGTATGACTCGCTTAATTTCGGAAATATCCTCAACCTTAAGTGCTGCTCCGATTCTTTTACCGTCTTTATCAACGGGTATCAATGTGCACATCGTGGGAAAACCGTTTATTTCCTTGAATTCATCTATATAGCTTATATTTTCGCCTTTCGCTACATCGTAAAACTCCTTAATAGTCTTGCATCCTTTGTGAATTTCAAAAACATTTTTTCCAATAACATTCAGGAACTCAGAGTTTTCACCTTTTGCCATATATTCTTTGCCGTCCAATATATCCTTTAATCCTTCGCCTCTTGCCGTATAGCCCTGAGCCTGATAGAATTTCATTTTCTTTGTTGCTCTGTCTAAAATTACAAGATGCCCAATGTATCTGACATAGTTCATGCTGTATTTTTCGCCGTCTGCTTCGATAGTTATTATTTTATTTACAAGATCTATAACAACTTTAATGTCGATACCTAGAAATTTAGTTTCCATTTTAAGAGCATTTTTTACTTCATCACTGCCTTTACATATATACACAGGCTTAACACTGCTATCCTTATAAGCCCCTACGGCAATCAAAACATCGTCTTCTCTTATTCTCTTATCACGAACACCTATATATTCAAGGGATTCTGAATCAAGACCGCCGTCGTCTTTTCCTACTGCGTTATCGCCTATAATAACTATGTCGCCATCGTTAATTTTCCCCTTTAGATGGCTTATCTGCTGGTTGTGCAGGATGCCAAATATCTCTTTTGCCTTATTGTTATAAATCTGTATGGTGCCATTATTGTCAATAACTATAAAGCCTTCCGACATCATATCGGTAAAAAGTTCTAAGTGCTCAGTGCTCTCAAACATAAACTCACCCTTAATAAAATTAGTAGTACTCGACACTGTTTATTTCTTTAAAACCTAGCCCCGGTTTATTATCTAATGTTATCACATATTCATCATAGTTTGCTCCTCCTATAACCGGATCTTCGGCACATAGGTTGGGCCCATCTAAATCAAAGCGGGTTATTATACTTTTTGCACACGCAAGATGGCACGCCGCAGTAAGACCAATCTTGCTTTCCATCATACACCCAAGCATACACTCAATACCATATGTTTCTGCAAGATCGCATATTTTCAGTGCATTGTGAATCCCTCCTGTTTTCATAAGCTTGATATTTATTAAGTCTGCTGCCCTATTTTGAATAATATTTGCTGCATCAAGAGGTGAAAAAACACTTTCATCGGCTAATACGGGAATTTCCACATTATCGGCAACATACTTAAGCCCTATTATATCAGAAGCCTTTACCGGCTGTTCCACAAGTTCTATGCAAAGCCCGTCATCTTCCATTTTTCTTAATATCTTAACCGCTTCTTTTGGCGTCCAACCTTGATTTGCATCTATGCGGATATCAATATCATAGCCAATTGCTGCTCTTATAGCTTTTAACCTTTCCAAGTCTTTGGAAGGATTTTTTCCTACTTTCACTTTAAGTGTCTCATAACCTTTTTCAACAGCTTCTATTGCATCTTTTGCCATATCTTCCGGCTCGTTCACACTGATTGTTATATCTGTCACTACTTTATTTCTAAATCCGCCAAGAAGCTTAAAAACCGGCGCGCCATAAAGCTGTCCGAACAAATCATATATTGCCATATCAACCGAAGCTTTTGCATTTTCGTTATGTACAAGTGATGCATCTATTTCTGTCATTATCGATTCTAGGTTTTCTACTTCCATGCCAATAATCTTTGGTTTTATATAGTCTGTTATGGCACACTTTATAGAGCCTATGGTATCTCCTGTAATCACAGGAGTCACAGCCGCTTCCCCATAACCAATGCTGTCTGTATCAGTGGTAATCTTAACAATCATATTCTCTAGTTCATAGACTTCGCGCAAGGCAGTTTTAAACGGCTTTTTCAAAGGAATCTTTATCTTCCCCACTTCAATATCATTTATTCTCAAGAAAAATCACACCTTTTGAAGTTTTAATTAAATAAATTATATCACTTGAAGCAAACTATGTGCAAATGTAAACAGAAAGTAAAAAAGCCCCTATTTGGGGCTGTAAGTAAGGATTGAACCTGTTTTTTTCTTAATTGCCAGCGTCAAAAAAGAATAGAGGGGGACGTTGATACACTGAGCGACTATTCTCGCCGGCAGCGTAACAAGAAATGGTATGTTAAAGCCAAGCTGTAAAAAGTATGGTGTTAAGATAACTGATGTTATAACTTGGCCGATACCAATAGCTATAATATATTGCCATAGGGTGTCAGGTTGGTTTTTGAAAAAGGTTTGGAGAATGAAAGCGGGAATCATGCCGCCTAATGCCGCTGAAAGCGTAATTGGAGGAAAGTAAAAACCGCTGGGGTTTATGAAGAATCCCAAGAAATCTCCTAATGCACCTACTATCCCACCGGCAAGAGGGCCAAACATGATGCCTGCAAAGATAGTCGGAAAAGCTCCAAAACCTATCCTTATACCCTCAACTGTTCCAATGTTTATCCTGATGCTTGCCACCCTTGACAGTACGATATTTAGAGCAACAAGAAAGGATAAATACACCATTTCTCTGGTAGAAATTTTTTTCATTAAAATAAGCCTCCTTCCATTTTTAATGGCAGTATGTTATTCTGCCACACCAACGGAAAAAGGCTTTGTTCCTCTGATGTGGCAGCGAACGCGATAACTTACCGCAAGCGAAAAGCTTTTCGTCCAAGGGCAACGTCCCATCCCTTGGCACTTGACGCAAGTTACCTACTCTGCCTTAATATTAGCTATATTTTATCAAAATTTTCGTTCTTTTGCCAGTAAATATGTTATCTTATTTTACCTTAATACATATTTGCAGCAGTTTATCTTTCATAAGCTCTCTAATACTGCTTCGTACACTGCATCTGCCAACGTTACTCCTTCATTTAAAAGTTGTTGGACTTTTTCGTTGTATTTTTGTACGAAGTCATCATCATCAATGTTGCCAAGATTTATTTTTACATTAAGCCACGCACCGCAAAGGGCAGTTTTTAAGCACAAAGCGCCAACTCCTGTATCGCTAATTGTAGAAGTGTTTGTATGGCCTAAAGACTTTTCGTATAAATGCAATGCTTTTACAGCTTTTTCCATAATCTCATAAGGAGCCTCAACTGCACCTTTAAGAGCTTCTTGTACTTTTTCTTTTCGTTTTGCCTTTTCTTCTTCATTGTTTTTTGGCATTTTAAAAGCTGCAGTAACTTTGTTAAATGCTTCGGTGTCTTCTTCCATTAATTTTATTAAATCCTTTTGAAGTCTTGCAGCTTCCTCAAGCAATTCTTTCATAAGAGGTTCGCTTTCTTTGTATTTTTGTTTTCCAACTGTCAGGTTCGCAACCATTGACATCAAAGCCGTTCCTATAGCTCCAACCAGTGCTGAAGCAGCACCTCCTCCCGGAGTAGGCTCCTTGGAAGCTAAAACATCCAAAAATTCTTTTATGCTTATGCTGCTGTTGATCACTTTTATTTTACCACTCCTTTGTTAAAGGTATACCTTTTCTAAAACAGACCGGTAATCCTTCCAGACTCATCGATATCAATTCTTTCCGCTGCAGGTGCTTTAGGAAGTCCCGGTAGTGTCATAATCTCACCGGTTAGTGCCACAATAAATCCCGCGCTTGCCGATACCTTTACCTGCCTTACAGTTATTTTAAAATCTTTGGGTCTTCCTAAGAGCTTAGGATTATCCGAAAGCGAATATTGAGTTTTGGCCATACATATAGGCAAATTCTTATATCCTAATGTTTCAAGATTTGCAATCTCCTTTTCTGCTTCTTTTGTAAAATCCGCACCATCAGCTCCGTATATTTCATGAGCTATAATTTCAATTTTTTGCTTGATGCCGGCTTCTAAGGGATACACAAATTTAAAGTGATTCTTACCTTTTTCTGCTGCCCGAACTACTTTCTCAGCCAAATCTATGCCACCTTCTGATCCCTTTGAAAAAACCTCCGAGAGGGCTACAGGCACTTTAGCCTTGTTGCACACATCAAGCACCATATTGAGCTCAGCTTCAGTATCACCCGGGAAGCGGTTTACGGCTACGACTAGGGGCAATCCAAACTTCTCAGTAATATTTTCAATATGTTTTTGAAGGTTATCCATACCTTTTTCCAGTGCTTCGAGGTTTTCCTCGCCCAAATTGCGTTTATCTACACCTCCGTGAAGCTTTAATGCCCTAACGCTTGCTACCAATACTGCCGCATCAGGCTTTAATCCTCCCTGCCGGCACTTGATATCGACAAATTTTTCTGCGCCCAAATCTGCCCCAAAGCCTGCCTCGGTTACGCAGTAATCCGAAAGTTTTAAAGCAGTTTTTGTTGCAATAAGGCTGTTGCAACCGTGAGCTATATTAGCAAAGGGTCCTCCATGAACAAAAGCAGGTGTGCCCTCAATTGTCTGGACTAGGTTTGGATTAAGAGCTTCCTTCAAAAGAACAGCCATAGCGCCGTGAGTTTTAAGGTCCCCGGCAGTCACAGGTTTTCCGTCGTATGTATAGCCTATAATTATTTTTGAAAGCCTTTCTTTTAAGTCTGTAAGATTTTGCGAAAGACAAAAAGCAGCCATTACCTCGGAAGCCACGGTGATATCATATCCATCTTCTCTTGGAACGCCGTTTGCTTTTCCTCCTAAGCCGTCAACTACAAATCTGAGTTGACGGTCGTTCATGTCTACGCAGCGGCGCCAGGCAATCCTACGAGGATCTATGTTTAATGCATTTCCTTGATAAATGTGGTTATCTATCATAGCTGCCAAGAGATTATTTGCAGCTCCAATTGCATGGAAATCACCTGTAAAATGCAGATTTATATCTTCCATTGGAACAACCTGGGCGTACCCTCCGCCTGCCGCCCCTCCTTTTATGCCGAATACAGGTCCAAGGGAGGGTTCTCTTAAGGCTATCATGGTCTTTTTGCCTAATTTATTTAACGCATCGCCCAATCCTACTGTTGTTGTGGTCTTTCCCTCGCCTGCAGGTGTAGGGGTTATGGCAGTTACAAGGATTAATTTTCCATCCTTTTTATCTTTTAATCTATTATTATTATATACATCAATATTAACCTTTGCCTTATATGGTCCATAATAATATATATCTTTTTCTTCAAGTCCGACAGATTCGGCTATTTCCTTAATCGGCTTGATTTTAGCTTCTTGAGCTATTTCGATATCGGTTTTCATATACTTCACCTCATTGTATGTTTATCCGCTACTATTTCACCCTGCTTAACAACGGTTTTTACTAAATTTACACCAAAATGATATACTATAAAGTCTAAATCAGTCGAATCCCAAAGCAGGATATCCGCCTGTTTTCCGACTTCTAAACTTCCTACAACAGATGACCTGTTAATAGCTGCAGCGGCGTTTAGTGTTGCAGCCGTTAATACTTCTTCAGGCGTCATCTTGTATTTTATGCAGGCAAGATTTAAGATAAGCTGCAGTGATTCTGTAGGGCATGAACCGGGATTGAAGTCAGAAGCCAAGGCTACCGGAATGCCTTTTTCTATCATGGTTTTCGCTCTTGCAAAGGATTCGTCTAAATATAGAGATGTTCCCGGCAAAAGGATTGCTATAGTACCTGCCTTTGCCATATCATCAATACCTTTATCTGATGCATGAATCAGATGTTCGGCAGAAATAGCCTTAACTTCAGCGGCAAGCGATGCGCCTCCTAAGGGCGTTATCTCATCGGCATGGACTTTAGGAATGAGACCATATCTTTTGCCTGTTTCGAGGATATCCTTTGACTGCTCTACATCAAAAACCCTATCCTCGCAAAATACATCACAAAACTCTGCCAGATTTTCTTTTGCAACCTTTGGAATCATTTCTTCCTTTATTAATTTTATATAATCATCAGCTCTTCCTTGATATTCCTTTGGAATAGCATGTGCTCCCATAAATGTAGGGACTAAGTCAACTGCATGTAATTTATTTAGCTCTTTAATTACATTTAAGGATTTAATCTCATCTTTTACATTTAAACCATATCCGCTTTTCGCCTCACAGGTGGTTGTTCCATAGCTTAGCATTATATCAAGGGATTTTTTGCCTTTTTGCACCAGTTCTTCAAAACTTGCCTTGCGCGTATGCTCTACGGTGCTTAGTATTCCTCCTCCCATGCTCAATATATCAAGGTAGCCGGCACCTTTTAGCTTTAATGAAAGCTCTTTTTGCCTCCACCCTCCAAAAACCAGGTGTGTATGGGGGTCTACAAGACCCGGAGTTGCAAGGCAGCCTTCGGCATCGATAACAACAGCATCATCATTTATAGGGATATCTTTAAGTTCCTTATCTTTACCTATAGCGGTTATTTTACCTTGAGATGCTGCAATAAAAGCATTCTCAAGTATCTTTATCTTGCCTTGTTCTTTACCTTTTAAACAGCTTGTCCCTTCCGGGGTTGCAAGCATGCCAATATTTTTTATAACAAGTTGTCCGGTGTCTTTCAAAACTTCACCTCTATTTTTATCAAAGATTAGGGGCAAAAGCTTAATGCCCCTTGCTGTTTTATCACGGTCTTTGACCGCCCGCAATCTATATAATGAATCAATTACTGTAGCAAGTAATTCTCCAATATCTGTTTATTAGAATCGAAGTTTTCCAATTGCAAATAGTATTCGGCTACATCTATAAGGGCTTTCATAGGAGTAAGGCCTACTATTTCGCTGCCTACTATATTGACTCCATAGCGCTTTGCCTCCATTTTGACCATCTCAAAGGCTCTGTAAAGAGCTGTTCTTTCATAGTCTACCATGTTAATTGACACCTGGGCCAGGTTTCTATCTTCTAACATTACCCCGATAGCCCTTACATTTTTTAGCCCTCCACCTCTTTCACGGATGAGTTTTGCAATCGTATCGGCAATTTTTATGTCTGATGTGTCAAGATTGATATTGTAAGCTATGAGTGGCTTGCGCGCTCCAACAGCTACTACCCCTGCCGTAGGGTGAATTTCCGGTTTTCCAAAATCAGGAGCCCATTGAGGGTCCTTTAATTTTTCTGCCATTTTTTCAAACTGGCCTTTTCTTATATCTGCAAGGTTTTTCCGTTCAGGCTTTGTAGCTGAATCTTCATATAAAAAGACGGGAATTGAAAGTTCCTCCGCAATTCTTTCTCCAACTTTCTTAGAAAGCTCTATACATTCTTCTACAGTGATGTCTCTCACAGGTACAAAAGGTATTACATCGGTAGCGCCCATCCTTGGATGTTCCCCTTTGTGTTTTGTCATATCGATTAATTCAGCTGCTTTTTTGCAGGAAAGAAAAGCCGCTTCTGCTACCGCTTTCGGATTGCCAATAAATGTAAAGACACTTCGATTATGGTTTTTATCCGCGGAATAGTCTAGAAGCCTTACGCCTTCTACAAATCTTATTGTATCAACAATAGCTTCAACGACCTCTTGTCGTCTGCCTTCACTGAAATTTGGAATACATTCAACAATTGGATTCAAGGTGGTTCCTCCTTATAAAGTTTTGTCTACTACTTCATCTATCAGTTCTTGTTTTGGTATATACGGAAGTGTAATATGACCAAGGCTATCATAATTTTTATTAAACTCTACACCTGTTTCAATAGAGTTTTGATTTCGTGCCCAGGAGCGTCTTGCAACGCCGCACATTACATCCCATAATAGGGCGGACTTTATAATATCATCGGTCTTTTTGCTTCCATCTAGCAGCAGTCCGAAGCCCCCGTTTATGGCTTTGCTTATGCCTACGCCTCCGCCGTTGTGAAGAGCTACAAGGCTCATACCTCTTGCGGCATTGCCGGCAAAGCACTGTGTAGCCATGTCTGCCATTACATTACTGCCGTCTTTTATATTAGCTGTTTCTCTAAAGGGTGAATCGGTTCCGCTCACATCATGGTGGTCTCTTCCAAGCATCACAGGCCCGATTTCTCCTTTTCTTACCATATCATTGAATTTAAGGGCAATTTTCATTCTCCCCTCGGCATCCTGATAAAGTATCCTTGCCTGTGTGCCTACTACCAGCTTATTTTTTTCCGCATCGCGAATCCAAATATAGTTGTCCCTATCTTGGCCTCTGCGGTTTGGATCAATGCATTCCATAGCTGCTTTATCTGTTTTTCTTAAATCCTCTTTCTTGCCGCTTAGGCAAACCCAGCGGAATGGTCCGTAACCATAGTCAAAAAGTTCCGGTCCCATTATGTCTTCAACATAGGAAGGGAATATAAAGCCATCTTTCTCATCTTTGCCATTCTTTGATATTTCTTTTACGCCTGCGTCGAACACTGCCTTCATAAAGGAATTTCCATAATCAAAGAAGTAAGTGCCGCGATCAACCAAGGTTTTTATAAATTCAAAATGCCTTCTCAAACTTTTATCAACAAGCTGTTTGAATTTTTCTCTATCTGTTGCAAGCAGCTTGGTGCGCTCCTCAAAAGTCAGGCCTTGAGGGCAATATCCGCCGTCATATGCTGCATGGCATGAGGTTTGGTCTGATAATAGGTCGATATGAATGTTATTTTTTACTGCATATTCCAGTAAATCAACTATGTTGCCGTGATAAGCGATAGACATAGGTTCTTTCTTTTTCATATATTCATGAGCAATAGCAAATACTTCTTTTAAATCTGATGATACTTTTTTCACCCATCCCTGGTCGCAGCGCGTCTTAATACGGGAATAGTCCACCTCTGCTATGATTCCAACTCCTTCTGCAATCTCTACTGCCTTGGGTTGTGCTCCACTCATTCCCCCAAGACCTGATGAGACAAACAGCCGACCTTTTAAGTCTTCGTCATGGGAAATACCAAGTTTTAATCTGCCGGCATTTAATAGTGTATTGAAGGTTCCATGAACTATCCCCTGGGGCCCGATGTACATCCAGCCTCCCGCTGTCATCTGGCCGTAATTGGCAACTCCCATCTCTTCAGCAATTTCCCAGTCATCATGGTTATCAAACATGCCTACCATTAAGGCATTTGTTATGATTACTCTTGGAGCTTCCGGCTTTGATGGGAAAAGTCCAAGGGGATGCCCTGACATAACTACAAGTGTCTGATCCTCAGTCATAACCTCGAGGTATTTTTTTATTAATCTATACTGCATCCAATTCTGGCATACACTGCCGGTTTCACCATAAGTAACAAGCTCATAAGGGTAAAGCGCTACTTCAAAATCCAGATTGTTGTCTATCATAACTTGAAAGGCTTTTCCGGCAAGGCATTTGCCATTATATTCGTCGATAGGCCTTCCATATATCCTGCCCTCCGGCCTATAGCGATAGCCATAAATTCTGCCATAGGTTAAAAGCTCATCTAGAAACTCAGGTGCAAGTTTTTCATGATACTGCTCTGGTATATATCTTAAAGCATTCTTTAGTGCAGTTTTGGTCTGTTCCTTTGTCAGATTGAACCCCCGGCTGGGAGCTCTTCTAATGCCCTCCACAAATTTCGGCATTTCCGGCAATTCATCATCAAGCTTTATTTTCATTGCCTTTGAAACATCACGATTGTTAAGCATTTTTGATCCTGCTCCTTTTTAATATTGGTATTTTATGTTATTTTTTACGGTGCGGCTAGCAACTTCATAGCCGGCATCAGCATAGCGCGCTACACTGATGCTCGAATCATTTGCTAGTACTAAACTCAGTTTTCTTTTTGCATCATCAGAGCCATCAGCTAAAACTGCCATAGACGAGTGAATAGAATAACCTATGCCTGTACCGCATCCATGGCAAACTGAAACCCATATGGCTCCTGACGCTGCGCTTAATATGGCACTCAAAATAGGCCAATCTGCTATGGCATCACTGCCGTCTTTCATCGCTTCTGTCTCGCCATAAGGAGACGCTGCAGAACCCGAGTCATAGTAGTCTCTTCCGATTACAACCGGTGCAGAAATCTCCCCTTTTCTAATCATCTCATTTATTGCAAGGCCAAACTCTATTTTTTGATTATAGCCAAGCCAACATTCTCTGGCAGGAAGACCATGGCAGGTAAATTGCCTTCGAGCAATATCTACCCAATGTTTAAGCCGTGAATCTTCCGGAAATAGTTCCAGCAATTTTTCCTCTGTTTTATAGATGTCTTTTGTATCTCCAGAAAGCGCCATCCACCTAAAAGGCCCGATTCCTTCGCAATGTAAGTCGCGGATAAACAAGGGTGCATAACCTGGTATATCGAACGCGTCCTTTACTCCGGCATCGCAAGCATTTTGCCTTATATTATTGCCGAATTCAAAAACTACTGCACCTTTTGCTTGCATTTTGAGCATGGCGCTTAATTGTGCTGCAATGCTTTGTTTTGCAAGCTTAATATACCTTTTAGGATCGGACTTTCTAACGCCTAGCGCCTGCTTAAGCGTCATTTCTGCAGGGATGTATCCGTTTAAGATATCATGGGAAGATGTCATATCTGTTACGACATCCGGCACAATTCTGCGACGCAATATCTCGGGATAAATTTCTGCTGCATTTCCCACAAGTCCCAAAGACAAGGCCTTGCCATTTTCTCTGGCATTTAAAACTATGCTAAGCGCATCATCCAAGTTATCAGAAATACCCTCACAAAATCCTTCTTTTATTCTTCTTTCGATTTTAGCTCTATCTACATCAACTACTAGCGCCACGCCATCATTTGCAGTAACGGCAAGGGGTAGAACGCCTCCTGTGGTTCCCATACCACTAGATACTACAAGCTTACCTTTTAGGCTTTGATTAAAATACCTTTTTGCTAAAATATTGAAAACTTCAAGTATTTCATAAAACATGCCCTGACTTCCTATATTCATCCAATTTCCCGCAACTACTTGGTCATACATAGTAAGACCTTTATCTTCCAGCTTACGAAAGTTATTCCATGTAGCCCACATAGGTACTAGCATCGCATTAGATGCTAATACTCGAGGAGCCATTTTTGATGTTTTAAATATACCCACCGGTTTCCCTGATTGAATAATAAGTGTTGCATCATCTTCCAGTTCTTTTAAGGATTCTATAATTTTATCAAAATACTCTCGGCTCCTTGCTGCTTTTGCGGATGTAAACATTTCTGGGTTTTCTCTCATTTCAATGTCTAAATTATTCATGAGCATGCGCACGACTGCTTCCTGTGGCCAGGATTTACATATTGGAGTTTTGATTGTTTCTGTCATTGATTTTTTATTCACCTTCTTTCAGAGGAAGGTTTTTGGTTAATTCCTTTATATTAAATATTCTTGAATAATTTTGATTCATCCTTCAGATAATATTCTCTACATATGGATTTTTTTGCTTACCTTGAATTTGCTCGGTGGAATTCCCTCTAAGTTCTTAAAAACTCTACCAAAATAGCTAGGATCTTCGTAACCTACCCGGTTACTTATCTCTCCTATACTCAAATCTGTTGTCAAAAGCAATTTTTTAGCTTCTTTAATTCTGGTTTTTGTTAAGTATTCTATAAAATTCATACCCGTAAATTTTTTAAACTCATGGCTAAAATAGTAAGGGCTTATGTAAACATGCCTTGACACGTCCTCTAGGGTAATATCCTTATCAAAATTGTCATTAATATACTCGATGGCTTCTTCAAATACCTGAAGATTCATATGCTTTCTGCCCTGAGCTATTTCCTCAATCACTCCAGAGATAACTTCTCTCATCTGATTGCGCAAATCTAAAATAGTATCACTTTTTAAAACTTCTTGCACGAATCGGCCGCTCAATATTCCTAGCTTCTCCTGCTCAGCTCCTGCCTCTAATCCCACCTTGACAATTGTCGTTATAATTTCAATAAGGCGTGCTTTCATGATAATAGGATTGACGAATTTGTGTTCAATAATATCTTCTAAAAGTTCATCAAGTATTTGAAATGCACCTTCTTTGTCACAGCTTAGTATCTTCACTGAAAGCTGAGACTCTACCTCAATGGAAAAAAGTTCAAGCCCTTCAGAAAAGGGAACGATGTTTTCAATATGAATAACCTGGCTTTTACCTATAAAAAATTTATGATGACATGCTAAAAGTGCATCCTTGTAGGAAAGATGCAAATTTAAAATATCTTTATAGCGGCGGCCAATTCCCACAGTAACAGATATCCTTGTTTTGGTTTCAACATATTCTTGCAGATATTTCCCGATATTTACAGCTTTTTCTACCGGCTCTATTTCGCTGCTTTCCATATAAAAAAGCACCGCATATAAATCTTCTTCCATATTTATTGCCATGGCATCAAATTTTGCAGATGCTTCTTCTATGCATTTTAAGACAGCAAGCCTGAGATTCTGTCTTTGGATTTCGCTCTTGTTTCTGATTTGTGAGTGATAATTATCGATAGTTACGGCCATTACTGTATTGGGTTGAATATCTATATTTAATTTTTTTTGCAGCTCCCAAATTTCCTTAACACTTGTGATATTGTTGTATAGCAGGTCTCTTAAAAAACCGCGCCGGGCATACTCTCTAAAAAAATTATTTTCCATTATTGGGCCTCCTACAAAAATGTTTTTGCAGGAAAAGTAGTAGTTTTTATAATATCTTTAGCCTCTTTATACCCGGCATCTGCATATCGAATAACCCCAAGGGCAGGATCTGCCTTTAAGACCATGTTAAGCCTTTGTTTTGTTTCTTCTGTGCCATCAGCTATCACTGTCATTCCAGAATGTATAGAATAGCCAATTCCAACTCCTCCACCGTGATATACTCCTACTAATGAAGCACCAGAGTTACAATTCAAAAGCACATTAAGTATCGGCCAATCTGCTATGGCATCGCTGCCGTCTTTCATATTTTCTGTTTCTCGATAAGGTGAGGCAACTGCAGCTGCATCCATGTGGTCTCTCGTAATCGCAACCGGCGCAACAAGTTCCCCTTGTCTGACCATGTCATTTATTATACTTCCAAAAGCAGCCCTCTCATGATAATTCATCCAACATACCCTAGCTGGTAAGCCGTGAAATGTTAATCTTCGCTGTACAAAATTTATCCATTCTTCAAGTCTTTTGTCCTGTTTAAATAGCGAAAGAATTATTTCATCTGTTTTGTATATGTCCTCCGGATCTCCTGATAGCGCTACCCACCTAAAGGGACCTCTGCCTTCGCAAAATAACAGTCTCATATATTCTGCAGCAAATCCTGGAAAGCAAAAAGCATCTTTTACTCCTGCCTTTTGTCCCTGTCCTCGTAAGTTATTGCCATAGTCAAATACAATAGCTCCTCTATTTTTAAGCTCTATCATCGCCGTCACATGGCGTTTTATAGTATCCTTAACCATTTGCTCGTATGTTTGGGGAGCTTTTTTTCGAAGTTGTTTTGCCTGTTCGGCAGAAAGACCAGAAGGTACATAACTTTTTAAATCATGAGCTGGAGTTTGGTCAGTAACTATATCAGGTGTAATATTATGCTCTACAAAATATTCATACACATCTGCAGCATTACCTAGTACGCCAATGGATATAGGCTCTTTTCTTTTTATATATTTTTTAGCTATTTTACATGCTTCTTCAACAGATTCGGCTTTAATATCTATAACGCTTGAAACCAGTCGTCTTTTAATGATGTTCCTATTAACATCTACAATTATGGCAACACCACCGTTTGCAGTAATGGCAAGAGGTTGTGCACTGCCCATTTCACCTAAACCAGATGTGAGAATAAGTTTACCTGTTAGAGTTCCATCAAAATGCCTTTTTGCAATTTGAGAGAAGGTCTCCCATGTGCCTTGAAGTATACCCTGTGTACCAATATATGCCCATGAGCCAGCAGTTGACTGTCCATAAGCAGTCAGCCCCTTATTTTCAAGCTCTTGAAAGTAGTCCCAATTAGCCCATTTTGGCACCAAAAGAGCTCCTGCCATTATTACCCTTGGGGCAAAATCATGTGTTCTAAAAACTCCAATGGGCTTGCCGGATTGTATTACTAACGTTTCATCATTTTCAATTGCTTTTAGTGCTTCAACTATGGCATTTAAAGCCGTAAGATTCCTTGCGACCTTTCCACTTCCTCCATATGCTACAAGATCTTTTGGATTTTTTGCAATATCCGGATCAAGGCAGTTTAAAAGAAGGCGTAAAAGCCCCTCCTGCTGCCATCCTTTGCAGGATATTTTGCTGCCATTAGGTGATTTGTAAATCATCATTTCAACCTCTTTACAAATATTATTAAAAATCCCCCGTTTAAAATATACGCAAAATGTCTCTCTTGACGTAAGTTTTCTATCTATTTATGACATCAGTCTCTGGCCACTATATGGTAATGCGCAATCACTAATCATTTTTAGTAATTATTTGACATGCTGCTTGCAGTTCTTCTTCGATAATCTCAACCTTATTTTTTACTATTTCTTCGATTGACTCCTCTTCTAAGCCGTATACTATGACATTGAAGGTAATTTTACCATTTTTAGCATAATTTTTAATCTCACTTACTGCTTTGGTTTTCTGTAAATCACCTGTATTTGAGAAGTAGCAGTAGCCAGCATCTTCCAAATCAAGAAAACCCTTTATATGCCCTATTATTCTTACTCCATAATTATGAAGTTCATTTGTGAGTTCATCAAAGAAATGTGTTAATGTTCTTTTCCATTTATCTGGAGAATTATCGTGCTCTGATCTAATTTCAATCAAAACCGCATAGGCTGTCATTTCTAATTCTTCTTGCATATCAAATAACCTCCAGCACCCTAAGTAGATCATCGCTATTATTAGCTGAAACAGTCAATACATCTACTTCAGACTTGATTTTTCTTACAGTTTTAACTACTCTGCTTAGTTTATCCTCATCAACAAGATCGGTTTTATTTACAAGGACAAGCTCAGCGGATTCGATTTGACTTTCTATCAGACTCGTTAGGACCTCATGAAGTTCAAACCAACGCTCTGCGTCAACAATAGTTATTACTTTTATCTCTGCTTGTACAGGTAAAAATCTTTTAATTGTATCTATGAATCTTGCTGGCTGTGCGATACCAGATGCCTCCATTAAGACAACATCTACAATATACTTATCTCCAAGCTCTGTAAGCAAAGGTACTAGGCTCCCAAGCTGCCCACATACACAGCCACCGAAGATTTCGTAAACATCTGTATCAAGCTTACGCATTAACTTTGCATCAACTCCAATATCCCCTACATCATTAACTATAAGCATTGCTTTTTTATGATTTTGTTCGACCATATGCTTCGTTAATGCGGTTACAATAGTAGTTTTACCAGAACCTAAAAAACCACTAAATAAATAAAACTTCAAACATAACACCTTCTTCCTCTACGAGCACAATAACTATTTACATTGTTTATTAATTCATCCGTTTTTTAATTTCTTCAATTAGTTCTTCTTCTGAAGGTAAAATACTTTCATAGACTATTTCTCCGTTAATACATATTGTTGGAATGGATTTTGCTCCTCGCTCTTTCATTAACACTACAGCTTCTCTGTCTTTAATTTTATGCTCAACTACTTTTACACCGCTGCCAATAGCATTTGCAGCATTCTCAACCAGTTCTTTTGTATATGTGCAAGGTGCGCATCCACCTGAATCAAGTGTAAACAGCTCTATTAATACGTCTTTCACAAATTACACCTCCCTTCAATACAGTTAATAACTATAGATATTTGCTTTAATGACCCTTCAATTAGATAAGTAAAATGGGCATTGTTCTTTTTTGCATTCTAAATTTCGTTCGGAATATTTGCATACAACTTTTTCAGGTTTATCCAAAGAAATATTTAGATGCTTTTCTATAAAGTCCCTGGTGCTATCAATGGCAATGTAGGTATTTCTTTTGCAACATCTTGGTCCGTTAATTTCTGACATTTTTAGCAAGCTCTGGGCTGTTGCTCTATTAGTAAGTGACCATGTTTTTTCCGAACAAGGATTTGTATTCGTAAAAACACTCATAAAAATTCCCACACCAACAGCTGCACCACATGCCCCATACCAACCGCAGAATCCTGCTAAAACATTTCGGGCTCTTTCATTAGCTACATCTAAATCTTTTTTTAGTTGTTCCATAGTAGCGCTCTGCACTTGTCGGCAGACTGTCAGTAAAACTGCCGGCACTAAATAATGATGCTGTGGGCAATGCATCGGAAATCCCGGAATATCCATAAGATCTATCGCTAATTCCCAAGGATTTTTTCGCTCTTCTGATTCATAATATTTCAAGCATCTTTCAGTAATAATATCATAGTAGACATCCCATTTACTACAATCAACTTTGCTACAATCAATCACTGTTTATCCTCCTATCAATCTGGAATATTCTTTAGTATCGCCTGAAGAAAGTTCCAAATCTTGCAAGTTGACGAAACGCTCACATACTCATTAGGAGAGTGAAAATTATAGCAGTTTGGTCCTATGGAAATAGCATCTAAGTAAGGCATTTTAGAAAGCAGTGCCCCAACTTCAATGCCGGCATGAACTACGACTGTTTTTAATTCTTCACCAAACTCTTCTTTATAGACTTTTGTAGCTAATTCCCGCAGGATGGAGCACGGATTATAAGGCCACTCAGGATATTCATCAAAAGCAGTAACAGTTCCATCTAAAAGCTTGGCTAAAATTTTTATCTTGTCTAAAATGAAGTATTTGGTTGAAACAAAAGAACCCCTTATTTCATTAGTAAATATCAATTTATCTTTATCAGTTTCAACTATAAAATTATTCGAACTTTCCACTGTTTGATCAAGCGTTCCATTCATATTTTGAATGCCATTAGGCAAAAACAGATATGCAGAAAGAATCTTATTTAGCATATTATCATCAAAAACTTGTTCATATACGGTATTTACAGGTTCTAGAGTTACTTTAAGATTTGGTTCTATTGCTTGCAATTCCCGCTTAAAACAGGCATAAAGGTCTGAGGTTATTTTTTGTAAAGCCGGAATATCCTCCTTAGCTACCAAGATTATCGCTTCGCTTTCTCTTGGCAATGCCGCCCGTTGAGAACCTCCTTTTAAATCAGCTAACCAAAAGTGAAATTTTTCATTAAAGGCATATAAAAGCCTAGCTAATAGAATATTTGCATTTCCTCTACCTCTATGTATGTCTTCGCCTGAGTGCCCCCCTGTAAGACCATTGATGCACAAAGAAAAACCATTCAGCCCCATTGGTACTTTTCTCCAAACTAATGGGATGTGCATTTTGGCCGCTATTCCGCCGCAACCACCTGCCAAAACTTCATTGTCCACACTATGGTCTAAATTAATAAGGTACTTGCCAGAAAGATTAGAACTGTCTAGATGTAGAGCACCCTTCATGGTAGTTTCCTCTTCAACGGTAAAAATTACTTCTAGAGGAGGATGGGGAATATCATCTGCTTCTAATAGTGCTAACCCCATAGCTACCCCTATACCGTTATCTGCTCCCAAAGTGGTGGCTACAGCTGAAGAAAGTTTGTCACCTTCAAGTTTAAGTAGTATAGGGTCAGTAGCAAAATTATGGCTGGAACTTCCTACTTTATCGCAGACCATATCCATATGTGCCTGTATAATAACTGCTGGTTTGTTTTCATAGCCAAAAGTAGCAGGTTTTTTAATAATCACGTTCAAAACCTCATCCTGTATCGCATCTAAATCATGAGATTTTGCCCACTTAAACAGATAATTACTAATTTTTTGTTCATGACTATTACAGCGTGGAATTTTATTTATTTCTGCAAAATTGTAAAAGACACGATTTTGCATCAATTCTTCTAGATTTGCATACATACTATTAACCACACCTCCCTTAAAACGGACCATAGTTTATAGCAACAGCAATAACCATAAACACCACTTGAACTATTAATAATATACCATATAAAGGTCCAAAAAACTTATACCACCTATCAAGAGTAATGCCAGCTATGGCACAATCTACTGCAGCCTGAGTTGGCCAAAATATATTTGAAAAACCGTCACCGAACTGAAAAGCTAAGCAAGCAATTTGTCTATTGATTCCTAATAAGTCAGCAAGCGGAACCATTATAGGCATGGAAGTAACAGCTTGACCGCTTCCGGAAGGTATAAAGAAATTAAGTATTGTCTGAAAGAAAAACATGGCCATTGCAGCAAAGGTGCTAGTTAAATTTTGCATTGATTGTGCAAGATAAAAGCAAACCGTGTCTATGATATTTCCTTGTTGTAAAACAACGAGGACACTTCTTGCAATACCAATAACAAAAGCTCCAAAAATAATGTTTTTGCTGATATCAATAAAAATTTCACATATTTCGGAAAGACTTTTATTGTTCACTAATCCAATAACAAACATCATTATAATAAAGATTGCCGAAAGCTCATACAAATACCACCCATACATTATCGCTCCGGCAACAAAGGTTACAATGGTCAGAAAGAATAGTATAAGTGAAATTTTATGTCTTGTGGTCAATTCTAGATTGATCATCTCTTCCTTGGTTAAGTTTGAAAGAGCTGCAAAGTCCATCCCAAAAACATAACTTTTTTTCGGATCCTTTTTTATTTTATTAGCATATCTCATAACATAAAAAGTAAAAATACTCATAGTTGTTATAAAGACGATAACTCTAAAAAACAAACCAGAAAACAGAGGTAATTCAGCAATCGTCTGGGCAATTGCAATTGTATATGGATTTACAAAGGCTGATGCAAAACCAAGTGCCACACTGCCCATTACTACCGCTGCGCCAGTAATGGCATCATAACCGAGAGCAATTGCAATGCCCATTACTACCGGAATAAAGCCGTATGCCTCTTCGTACATACCGAAAGATGCACCCATAAGCCCAAAAATCCAAATAAGAATAGGCAAAATATATTTGTCTTTATCTTTTAATGCGCGAATCAGCGCGCCTACTCCGGCATCAAATGCTCCAACCCTTATTAACATGCACATAAATCCATATGAAAAAAAGGTAAAGAAGATAATATCAGCTGCATCTACCATTCCTTCCATAATCGACATAAACATTGAAAAAGGAGTAACCGGGCTTTGTTCGACGAGCTTAAAACTATCTGCGACCACAAGATTTCTACCTGTAGCTGGATCTTCTACTCTATCAAATTGTCCAGCAGGAATAACATAGGTCATAATGGTACAAATTACTAGAATAAAACCAATGATTATGAAGCTGTGTGGTATACTGATTTTAAACCTTTTTATACTCAATTTTCATTTCCCCTTATTCGTAAAATTTTGATAAAAATTTTCTTTAGGATATCAAGCATAATTATCAGCCCTTAATTCTTCTTTGAGCTTTATAGATCTGTCATTGTCAGAAATGAATGCATTCAGTATTATCCCTAGTAAAATCACCGCCAATCCTAACAGAGCATTTATAGATGGATACTCATGCAGGAATATAGCTACCCATAGCGGTCCTAAAATCATTTCCCATAGGGCAATAATTGCAGCTTTTTGAGGCGAAACATTACTCACACCTATGTTATACAAGGCATATCCTGCCCCTGTCTGAAAAATACCCAAAACCAACATAATGTACCATTGCCTTGTGGGTATTGAAATCAAATCTTTAGGACTTAAAGAGAAAGTAGAAAATACAATTATTGCTGTAGCCAAATTTGCAATAGCTGTTGCACCTAGTGGATTCTTGCTGCCAAATTTTTTTACGCTTATGCACATTAGTGCGCAAAATAATCCCTCAGATAATGCAATAAAATTGCCGAAACTGTTGTTGCCACTATTTTTCCCGCCAAAGATGAAAAATAGAACTCCTGTAAAAATCAGTCCTATGGGAATAAGGGACTGCCGCCGAAACTCCTTTTTGCCCAATAAACCAAAAATGAAAATCCAAATAGGGCTAGTAGCCTGCATACCTGTTGCTATTGTTGCAGATGTAAGTTTTAAAGCAAAAATTATAGCAAGAGAAAGACCTGTAAATGAGAAGATGTACAGTAGCATCCACATATTCCATTTTAACTGTTTGGGTCTTATAAAAGGAGCAAGCACGATGCCTGCAATAGCCGAACGCAAACCACACACTAATATAGGATTAAGTTCTGTCACCTTGATAAGTGGGGCATTAAGACTCCAAAATACGGCACCAAAAAATACTAACCACAAGCCCGAAAATTCGCTTTTATGCACTTTTATCCTTTTTCCTTCCCTGCATTCATTTATAAGTATCATTCATTTAAAATCAACTTTTACTCAAAACGGACCATAGTTTATGGCAACGGCAATAGCCATAAATATCATCTGAAAAATCATTAAAATCCCAAATAGTGGCGCAAAAAACTTGTACCACTTATCTAGGGTAAGTCCAGCAATCGCACAAGGAGTTGCAGCTGCAGTAGGCCAGAAAATATTAGAAAAACCGTCGCCGAACTGAAAAGCTAAGCAGGCAATTTGCCTATTGATTCCTAATAAGTCAGCAAGTGGAACCATTATAGGCATGGACGTAACAGCTTGACCGCTTCCGGAAGGAATTAAAAAATTTATAATCGTTTGGATCAAAAACATTCCTATGGCTGCAGCAGTAGAACTTAAACCACTTATAGATTGAGCTAGATAATAGCAGATTGTATCTATAATGCAGCCATTCCGCAAAACTACTAAAACCGCTCTAGCGATTCCTATAACAAAAGCTCCGAAAAGAATATTTTTACTTATATCTACAAAGTCATCACAAATTTCAGAAAAACTTTTTCCGTTTATAAGACCGATAACAAACATCATTAATATAAAAACGCCCGACAACTCATAAAAGTACCAACCGTACATTATGGCACCGGCAACGATTGATATAATAGTGAGTAAAAACAAGATTAAGGATATTTTATGTGTATTAGTAAGCTCTGATTCTATCATTTCTTCCTTCGATGATTGCGAAAGCACTGCAAAATCTACACCTAGCACATAGCTTTTCTGAGGATTTTTTTTGACCATATTAGCATATCTTAGAGTATAAAATGTATATACCGTCATAAACACTATAAAGCAGATGATTCTAAAAAATGCACCAGAAAATAATGGTAATTCGGCAATGGTTTGTGCAATTGCGATAGTATATGGATTTACAAAAGAGGCTGCATACCCTATAGCAACACTTCCCATTGAAATCGCAACTCCAGTAAGCGCATCGTAACCTAAGGCTACAGCAATACCCATTGTCACAGGAACAAAGCCATAAACTTCTTCATACATGCCCCAAGAGGCGCCCATTAATCCAAAAAGCCATATAAGCACCGGTAAAATATATTTGTCTTTATCTTTTAGTTTACGAATCAGTGCACCTACTCCGGCATCAAATGCTCCAACTCTTATTAGCATGCACATAAAACCATATGAAAAAAAAGTAAAGAAGATAATTTCAGACGCATCTACCATTCCTTCCATAATTGCAGTTAGCATGCCAAAAGGCGATACAGGGGTCTGTTCTACAAAGCGAAAACTGTCTGCCACAACTAGATTTCTCCCCGTAGCTGGGTCTAATACCCTATCGAATTCACCAGCTGGGATAAAGTAAGTCGCTATGGTGCAAATCAAGACGATTGTACCAATAATCATAAAACTATGTGGCATTTTAAATTTACGTTCTGGTAAATCAGCCATCCTTCGATCCCCCTTAAGGAATTATTGATTGCTTAAGTTCTTTATTCTTAAAGTCATTTTGGATTTCAGTAAGTAATTCAGGCTTTTCAAGGATTGCTAAACCTGTCAAGGCTAGTAGTTTTGATCCCAGTATAGTTGATTCATGACTTTCTACAGAACCTGTTAACTCCTCGAATTCTTTGGTGTGAAGTTCTATTTTTTTATTATTAGTTATGTCCAGGCTAGGATGTATAGAAGGAACTACTACACTCACATTGCCCATATCAGAAGAGCCACAAGATGCGTCCCCGTTGAATTCGACTATACAAAAATAATCTAAGGCTTCTTTAAAAATTTCACATAAGGTTTTATTACTTTCTAGCGCATCGCAAGTAGGCTCAAAAAAATCGATTTCTGCCCGTGTTCCTGTAGCTAACGCTGCAGCTTCCCCACATTTTTTTACCCTTTCTATCAGCAACAAAAGGTATTCATTTTCCCTTGCCCTTACCTCGAGCCTTGCTCTGGTTTTATGAGGTATAATATTTGGAGCATCCCCACCTTCTAGGATAATTCCATGGACTCTGGCATCATCCTTCATCTGCTCTCTAAGTGCATTGACATTATTGAAGAGCTGTATTACGGCATCAAGAGCATTTATCCCTTCATGTGGTGCAGCTGATGCATGAGAAGGTTTGCCGTGAAAAATGAACTCTAACCCCGCTAACGCCAACATCGTAGGAGCAATTGAGGTTTTATTGCTAGGATGTATCATCATGGCTACATCAACTTTATCAAATATACCCTTTTCTATCATAAAAGGCTTGCCTGCTCCTATTTCCTCGCCAGGTGTTCCGATTAGCCAAATTTCACCTTTGAATAAATCTAACATAGATGATAAAGCCAACGCAGCTCCAACGCTCATGGCAGCTATAATGTTATGACCGCAGGCATGTCCCAAGCCCGGCAATGCGTCATATTCGGCTATAAATGCGATACGTGGACCTTCGCCATTTTTTTTAAAGCCCACTACAGCCGTAGGCATTTCTTCTAATTTTTCTTGAATGATGAACCCTTCGTTCTTGAGAACGCTGGTAATTTTTTCTGAGGCTAAATGTTCTTCAAGAGCTACTTCAGGGTTTTTATGAATATATTGACTCAGTGACACTATCTTTTCCCGTCTTTTCTCTACTTCTCCTATACATCTTTCTTTATTTGTCATCATAAAAACCTCTACCTCGCTTTTGAATAATTTAAGCGAAAACTAAGCCATTTCAATGGCTTTTCCGGCACATCTCTTTACACATATCCCACAGCCTATACATTTTGTCTCCTCCACTTGTATTACTCCACTAAAAAAATCATAATAAATTGCATTATTTTTGCATCTTTTAAGCGGTGCGCATATATCTGGATTTTTGCAACATTTTTCATTTATTACATGTGCTTTCATTTTTTATTACTCCTTGAGAACACTTGAAAGATTTTACCGCTTTCCATAGACAACATCTACAACCGCCTTAACATTTTCTGGATTTGTATGATAAGGCATATCACATCCTGGAGCTAGAATAAATCCAGGTCCTCTTCCAATTTCTATGCACTCTTTTGTATATTCAACGTTTTCTTCTACTGTGCCAAAGAGCAATCCGACTGTTAATGGCAGATTGCCAGCAAATGCCTTTTTATTTGCTCTAGCTGTGTCTGCAACAAATTGAAAATCAATATTCTCATCAACTGCAAAACCATCTGTTTTGAGTTGAGCAAGATTAGGTACGATTCTTGTAGCATTACCGCAAACAAATAGTAGTGAATGTGCATTATAGCTCTTTATCATTTCTATTGACTCGTCGTAGGAGGGAGCAACATATTTATCAAAAAACTGCGGACTTATTTGGGAAGTCATTGGATCAACTATGGCAACGATGTCTATCCCTCTATCAAGGTATATTTTGCACATATCTTTACAAACTTTAGAACAAAAATTCATCACTTCAAATACTTCATCAGGCTTTTTAACCATGCTATTGATTATTTTACTACCCATCAAATGAAGTCCCAATGTAAATGTACCACAAACAAGCCCCATCAAACCAACGTCATTTCCACAAGACTTCACAAGTTTTTCGGTGGCTTCCATAATTATCGGAAGTCTCCCATCGCTCTCTTTAATAGGCTGTAATTCGCTAAGTTGTTTATGATCGAGAATGTGGCCGGAAACTGCGGGAGGGTTATCTTTTGCCCATAGCAATTCGCAACCAAAAGCTTCGGCTTCTAGTTGTAAATCAAATACTATAGGTATTCCATCTGGATTGTACTCTTGAATCGATCGCATAACTCCTTCATATATAAGATCTGATGATTGCAGATATTCATCTGCTGGTTTATCAATTAATTTCGCAGCATGAACGCCAACATAAGGTACCCAAGGAACTCTTTTTGGTTCTTCAAATTTTAATGCTGTTAATAAAACATCCTTGTTAGACACTCTTATCCTCCTTTAATGTTTTAATAAACATATTAATTTTATCCACTGAGGCAGTGGATAATTTATACCTCTGCCTCAGTATATAATTGATATAATCAAAATACAAAATCGATACCCATTTTCGCAATTTCTTCTTTTATTCTGTAGTATTGATCTAGATACTCTTGCTTCGGTACTAGTTCGTTTATATCGTAAACTTCGCGGAATGGTTTTCCTATTGGAGCGTCTGGTATATCTTTCTCGTATTTTGCTAGCAGTTTATTAACAATCTCGTTAGCCTGTTCTCTTGTCATCTTCATTTTAGTCGCACTGTGACCTACTTCTGCTGCAAAACGAGCTTCTAATGGTGTTCCGTGATTGTGTATCTTATTTCTTGCAGGTGCCATTTCCCATAAATTAGCTCCACATACCGTGCTTGCAATAGCATGCGCAGCAGTCTCATAATAAAGCATATCAGTGGCAGGTCCAGCATTTGCAAAACCATTTGATGTATGTACTAAATGTGTGTTTTTTGCAATGGCTTGGCAATATGTGCTTACAACCCATAGCATTTCTCTTCCAGTGTTAGAACCGTAAAGCATATGGAACGGGAAATTTTGGTTAAATTGCACGAAGTGCACCATTAATCCCATCAAATGATATGCTATCTGAAGTATTGCTGTCCCTTCTGCTCCGCCGGCATAGCCACCATAAATAGCCCCCGCTAAACAACCAGCGATGTTCCCGTTTATTTGATAGTGTGCTGCTTTATTTAGCATCTCATTATTTGTTATCATTTCAGTAATTACAGGAGCAAGTCTTCCATCAGTATGACGAATGCCCCACATATCATTGCTGACTGCAATTTGTGACATGTCTGATTCAGCAGTTCCAACTGCCACAAACCAGGCTCCTGGTCTGCCAACTAATCTTGCTGCTTCTCTTAAATTCATCGCGTGCATTACACAACCGCCAATTTCTGATGGAGCTCCTGATTTTATTTTTCTTCCCATAAACTCTTCCAATATAGGCGCGCACAGACCGTCTAATAATGGTTCCTTTAGATATGCCATACAAGCAAGTAAATGGTCGTGTTCATCGTAAGTTATATCAGGGCTCAATAGCATAAAAGGAGGTCTTTCATCTTCGATTTTTCTTGAACCAAATCGTCTCCTATCGCAACCTTCTCCTACAAAATACTCCGATGGTGCTGCAAACAATGCTTCTTTTAATTCATTTTCGGTAAACTTTATAACTCTCTTATTGTCTGAGTGATATACTCCAACCTCTAAAAAAAATTCTACTGCCGCTTGCCACATTCTATCAATTAAATCATCATCATGCGGAATTGGATTATTGGGATCATATTTAATATCATATTTCTTTATGACCTTTTTCATTGTTGGTAGAAAATGCTTCATTAAAAAGTCTTTCTCTTCCATATATGGACCTGTTTCAGCCCTCTTAATAACTTCCCACATTCTTATTGATGCCATAGTCACTTAACCTGCCTTTCTTTTTTTAGAATGTTATTATAAATTATAAAATAGACTTAACTAAATCTACGGTTTTAAATGCATCTTCGGCATATCCATCTGCGCCTATTGAATCAGCCCAATTTTTTGAGACGGGTGCTCCGCCAACCAAAACCTTGAATTTATCTCTCAATCCCATATCTTTTAATAAATCTATTACCTCTTTCTGACTGGGCATAGTTGTTGTCATTAGCGCAGAAAGACCTATTATCTTTGCTTCGTTTTCTTGGGCAGTCTTAATAATATTTGTTGCACTTACATCTTTACCAAGATCTATTACTTCAAATCCGTTTGCTTTTAAAACCATTGAAACAATATTTTTTCCAATCTCATGAACATCGCCTTTTACGGTAGCCATTACTACTTTTTCTTTTTCAACTATATCCTCAGATTCCAATAAAGGTTCAATTATAGCAGTTACTTGCTCTAAAGCATCTGCAGCAACCATTAACTCTGGTAAAAATACTTCTAGTCTCTCAAATTTTTGCCCTAACTCCCTCATCCCTTCTGTTAAATCTTCCAGCAAAAGCTTAGGATTGACTTCCTTAACAAGTTCTTTTGCCAGTTCTAGGGCTTTCTCATCGTTACCTTCCATAACATACTGAACTAATAATTTTCGTTTTTCCATTCTTGACTTTGACCTCCTATTAAAAATTATTTGCTTATAATATTTGCTAAAAATAGGCACTGCTTACTCTATGTTATGCAAACAGAGCAGGTAATCCGCCTGTATGCCAATAACAAACACCCTTATCTTTTGGCAAGACCCCTTTGTAAAGTAGTTCAACCATTCCTGCCAGTGGCTTGCTGGTATATATCTTTTCTACAAAAATACCTTCCATTTGGGGGAAATCATAGATCATTTTATCAGATTCTTTAGTTGGACATCCCCATCCACCACCCATATAATCATCATATATTGTCATTATTTCATCAATATCATAGCCTAAAGGCATTTTTAATAATTTTTCAAGTTCGCACATAAAATCTTGAAAAATCATATTTAAGTGCTTTTTTTCAAATTCAACACTTATTACATGAATGTGAAATGGAATTCCTAAAATGCCGGTACCAAATATCAAGCCAGCTGCTGTTCCTCCATACCCAGCACCAATAATTATATTTTTAATGTTAAGTTTATTTGAAAGTATTTGCTCATAAATTTCAAGAGCAGCATTTACATAACCTAATGCGCCTAATGGCGTAGATGAACCATTGTAAATTATATACGGATTGCCACCAGTAGCCTCAATATGCTTTGCTAAGTTTTCCATATACTTTGTTTGAGAAGACAAATCTTTTTTGCCAATATAATGAGAATCAGCACCTAATAATTGGTTTAATACAGAATTCCCTGTTATCTTTGAGGGTTTATCATCATTAAAAACTTGTATGCAGCGTAGCCCAAGCTTGTTCGCTGCTGCGGCAGTCATACAACAAAGGTTTGATTGAATTGGACCCGGGACAATTATTGTATCACATTTTTTATGTACAGCATCTCCTAAAAGATACTCTAGGTTTCGCGTTTTGTTCCCTCCAAAAGCAAGACCAGTAAGGTCGTCTCGTTTAATCCATAAAGAGTCGTGGGACGTTCTTTTCTCTAGGTTGCTTAATTTTTGAATTGCAGTTGGAAAGACGCCCAGATTAACCCTTGGGAACTCCAGCAATGTATTGTGCAATTCCAATGCCCGATTAATCAGAATCACCTCTTGGGCTTTTTATTTACATAAATAGATTTATCTAATTTTCAAAAGACTGTAGCTTTATCTCATCTGCCATATCCGTCTTATTTATTTCTTTATTTACCTCTTTTTCTTTGTATATAACGAATATACCTAAGTATGTCATAACTATAGATATAAGCGGATTCATCCAGTTTAAAAACGCCCATGGAGCGTATTGTGTCGTTGGAACGCCAAGAATCGGAGCCGCAAACGTAGCGCAGGTTGTCCACGGAATAAGTGCTGAGCCTAAGGTTCCGCCCTCCTCAAGGGCTCTTGATAGCATTTGTGGTGTAAGCCCTTCCTTTTCATAGGCGTCCTTATATAATCTTCCGTTCAGAATTATGGAAAGGTACTGTTCGCCCATAGCAGCTACGGAAATCCAGCTGGATATTATCGTAGCGGCAAATAATGTAGCCGGTTTTCTGATGGATTTTGTTATTTTCTCTACTAAGGCACTCATGTATCCCATTTCGTCAAGAACACCGCCTAATGAAAGAGCGCAAAAAGCTAGGGAAAAGGTCCACATCATGCTCTGTATTCCACCTCGATTTAACAAGCCATCCACAATTTCAACACCTGTTTCGATTTCAAATCCGTAATTTAATACTGATATTGTTTCAACTAATGTTGCATTTTGAAAAACAATTGCCATTATAGATCCCAAGAATGAACCTATCGCCATAGCTGGTATCGCTGCAACTTTCATTACGCTGAGAGTAAGTGTGGCAATCATTGGCAATAAAACTATAAGATTTAGATTAAAATTTGCCGCTAAAGTCTCCTGAATTTCCCTCACAGTCCTTACATCTAATTGGCCACCACCGTATCGAAAACCAATGAACGAATACAATATAATGCAGATTATGTATGTCGGCACTGTTGAATACATCATCGTCTTTATATGTGTATAAAGATCTGTTCCGGCTGATATTGGCGCCAGATTTGTGGTATCTGAGAGCGGAGACATCTTGTCGCCAAAATATGCGCCTGAGATAACCATGCCGGCAATTATCTGAGGCGGAATTCCTAAACCTTGGCCAATTCCCATAAGGGCTAATCCTACGGTTCCTACTGTACTCCATGAACTGCCTGTTGCAAGGGATGCAATAGAGCATATTATTAGTCCTGCCGGTAAAAATATTTTTGCACTGAGAATATTTAACCCATAATAAATTAGCGCAGGCACTGTCCCTGCCTGGATCCATGCACCAACAATCATACCAATTAGTATAAAAATGAACATGGCAGACATAGCTCTTGATACACCATTGCACATAGCATTTTCTAAATCTTGCCACTTGTATCCTAATATTAAAGATGCTACAGCAGCAACACATAAACCCAATATTAGTAACACATGCAAATCGACTTCTAATACTATCAACCCTAATATTAGAATCGCAACTACGGTCAAAAACACAATCAGCGCCTGTATAAAAGTAGGTTCTTTTTTTACATCACTCTCTAGATCGTCCAACTGTCTCGCCTCCCTTATTTTTTTGCGGCAGACTTATTTATACGTTCCACCTCCGTTGTTTTAGTTTTATCCATTTAGCTTTAAAGGCAATAAAGTTTATTGTTTTTATGAATTTTTCTTGAAATTCTTGTGAAATTAAAATTTCAATATATTCTCTGGATACATTGCAATTTTTGCACCTATGCCTACCTCATCAGCTAAAACTTGAATCCCTGCAAAAATTGCCGCTTTTGTCAACCATAACTCCTTTATAAGTGTGTTTTTGCGGTTCTTTTCTAAAGCTACAGCTTGTTAAACTACATTTTTCACAGCTATGCTCTTTTTTTAAAGATGAAGATTTGCCCTTTTTTATGCCATATACCATAGTCAGAGATTTTTCTGGTTGCATTATATATTTCTCATTAAGCTTAACGCCTATTTTATCTCCATCTAATATACTAAATATCGTCTCCTGATCAGCAAGACTCCAATTATCGTCTCCTGGCGCTAAACGTTCAGTTAAAGTATATCCTCTGTTTTTGTATTTATCTACTAATTTGACCCAAAATCTATTATTGATATCATTAAGTGCAGCAGTTCCTATTGCATCGATTATCATCTCATAAATAGTTCCACCTAATGCAATTTCCTCATATGTTTTTTTGAAATCATTTTCTAGGGTAGATATAGCCATAACTAGAAAATCACAACCAGATAGTGTCTTTGAAATTTCCTCACCGCAAAAACTATTAACACTGTTTAACAGTATTTTTTTATTTTCTGTATCGATATTAAATTTAAATTCGTCATAGATTATATTTCCTGAAATTTCTGGTATCTTCTTTAATGAACTATCAACTTTAGCCAATATAGTATTCGGAACTTTATTTATGTCCTTATATCCTAAAAATCTTAAAACAGATGGTTTTTCAATATTAGCTTTTATAGTAATAATCAAGGATTTTCGCTCCTTTTGAATAACAAATTCCGAACCTTTATCCTCTAATTTAAGATAAGGTAAATAATATTTATACTAATTGACTAATTTTATCTTCGACTTTCTTTATAAATTCTTTATTCGATATAGTTTTAGCAATTTTATCCATATCTCTACTAATTATCCTGTCGTGACTTATTTTAGCGACATTTTGTCTAATTATACCATAAGCTGTTTTTGTACCATTGCCTAGATTCAGACTGACTTCTTTGTTCTGTGCACGCAAATCTATTGCTTGTGCTGCGCATAAAAGCTCAATAGCTAAAACGTTTCTCGTGTTTTCAACTATTCTTCTTGCTTTTCTTGCTGCGATGGTTCCCATGCTTACATGGTCTTCCTGGTTTGCTGAAGATGGGATGGAATCTACGCTTGCCGGAGTTGCAAGGGTTTTATTTTCCGATACCAGTGATGCTGCAGTATATTGAGCTATCATAAGGCCTGAATTTAAGCCGCCATTGTCTACCAAGAATGCAGGCAGTCCCTCGTTTAGGCTAGGATTTACAAGGCGCTCAATCCGACGTTCCGCAATGCTTGCAAGCTCTGAAACCGCTATCCCCATATAATCCATGTTTATAGCTATGGGCTCCCCATGGAAATTGCCGCCGGAAATAACCACATCGCTTTCAGGGAAAATTAAGGGATTATCTGTTGCCGAATTCATTTCAATTTCAACTATCTCTTTAATATGTTCTAATGCGTCTCTTACGGCACCATGCACCTGTGGAATACATCTTAGTGTATATGCGTCTTGCACTTTTGGATTACCTTGATGTGTTACAAATTGGCTTCCTTCTAAAAGTTTTCTCATGTTTCTTGCGCATTCTATCTGCCCTTTATGAGGTCTTACTAAATTAACATTTTCGTCAAAGGCATCTATCACACCATTTAAAGCTTCAAAAGTCAGTGCCGCAGATATATCAGCAATTCTTGACAAATTTATTGCTTCAGCAAGAGCTAGGCTTCCTATGGCTGTCATGGCTTGTGTACCATTTATAAGGGCAAGTCCTTCCTTTGCTTCAAGTGTTACAGGCATTATTCCTGCCAGCTGCATAGCTTCTTTACCCGGCATAACTCTTCCTCTGTATAAAGCCTCACCCTCACCTATCATAACGAGAACCATGTGGGCTAAGGGAACCAAGTCTCCGCTGGCTCCTAGAGAGCCTTGTGATGGAACCCTGGGGATTACTCCTTTATTTAACATATCGATAAGGGTTTGAAGTGTGGAATATCTTATTCCCGAATATCCTTTGGCAAGCGCATTTGCCCTAAGCAGCATCATAGCTCTTACCGCATCTTCGGAAAGATACTCGCCAACCCCGGCTGAGTGGCTTCGAATTAAGTTAACCTGCAGATCCCGGGTATCTTGAGATGAAATATTTACATTGCAAAACTTTCCAAAACCGGTAGTTACGCCATATACCACCTCATTATTTTCAATGATTTTGTTTACATATTCTCTTGATACTTCAACTTTTTCTTTTGATATCGAAGATAGCTCAATTGATTCTTTTTCAACTGCAACTTTTATAATATCTTCCAGCCTCAAACTTTCTCCGTCTATTATCAACACCATCACCTCAAGTTTTTGTTAAATATGCAGCATATGGATAATTACTATTACCACTAGCCATTTCGCTATAAGCCGATTTTGCGATAAAGTAGTTATTATGCTTTTTGCAAGATTTTTTAATTTGTTATGTTATATACTATATTCAACATCTTAACTTTAATTCCTTCGCAAAAAACTATAATTTACCGGATTTTTTTGTTTCTTCCTAATTTTCTGTATTAACGTATTAACGTTTTAATATGTTAAACAAAACTCAACACTTAATTGACAAAACCTCTCTGAGCGTTATAATTTAAATAAATCAAGAAGTCAAAGGAGTTTTGTAAAATGGGCATTGACAATATAATCTATGATTCCATCTTGGAAACTATCGGAATGACTCCTATGGTAAAATTAAGCAAGCTTTCCCCTGAAAAAGGAGCAAGTATAGCAGCTAAGATTGAGTCTTTTAATCCGGGAGGCAGCATAAAAGATCGTATTGCCCTTTCTATGATAAATGATGCTGAAGATAAAGGACTTCTTAAAACTGGTTCCACGGTCATAGAGCCTACCAGCGGTAATACCGGGATAGGCCTTGCCATGGTGTGCGCAGTAAAAGGATACCGGCTTATTTTGGTTATGCCTGCATCTATGAGCATTGAACGAAGAAAGCTTTTAAAGGCGTATGGCGCCGAGTTCATACTTACGCCTCCTGAAGAAGGCATGGATGGTGCAATAAGAAAGGCTGAAGAACTTGCAAAAACCAATGGATACTTTATGCCGATGCAGTTTGACAACCCTGTCAATTCTTTCGCTCATGAAGTAACTACAGCAAAGGAAATTTTGAATCAGACAAAGGGCAAACTAGATGCATTTGTTGCAACAGTCGGGACAGGCGGTACATTTACCGGAGTTGCAAGAAAATTAAAGGCCGAATTGCCTAATATAAAAGCAATTGCAGTGGAGCCGTCATCTTCTGCTGTTTTATCCAAAGGCGCGGCGGGTCCTCATAAGATTCAGGGCATTGGTGCAGGGTTTATCCCAAAAGTTTTGGATATTGATTTAATTGATGAAATTATCACTGTCACAGATGAAGATGCCTACGAAATGACGCGAAAGCTTTCCACTATAGAAGGAATCCTTGCCGGCATTTCATCAGGAGCCGCGGTGTGGGCAGCGCAGAAAATTGCAGCGGATTTAGAGCCGAGTAAACTAGTAGTAACTATACTTCCTGATACCGGAGAGCGATATCTAAGCACGGAAGGTCTATTCCCTGAGTATTAGAATCTTAAATCCACCTTAGCGAATATTAAGGTGGATTTATTTGTTTGATTATTGTAAAATATATTAGGAAAAGGAGGCTATTTAAGGTATGCTGGATAATTCAAGCAAAGTTAATTTGTATGAACAGCTAAAGTTAGCGATAAAAAATGACATTTTAAATGGAATTTACAAAGAAGGAGACAGACTCCCAAACGAAAAGCAGCTGTGCGAGCAATACGGCGTAAGCCGAATAACCGTAAGAAGGGCAATAAAGGAGCTTGCCAAAGAAGGGCTTATTGAAGTAAAACACGGCAAGGGAACTTTTGTAAGCAAGGAAAAGCTGAGTATAAAGATATTAGATCTAGGAGGTTATGCGGAAAATTTAGTAAGCAAAAATCGCTCTTTCTTATCAAAGGTTTTAGAAAAAAAATTAATTAACGCAGATGATCACCTGTGTAATATATTTAAAATGAAAACTAAAGGAAGCTCTAAGGTATTAGAGCTTACGCGTCTTATAATAGATGAAGGAGAACCGCTGGGTATCGATATTGCTTATTTTCCTCTTAATATTTATCCCGGTATACATGAAAAAATCCACGACAATACCTCCACTTTCAATCTAATTCAAAAAGATTACGGAATTGTCATGGCTAAAGCATATAAGGAATTTAGCGTTGTTACCGCCCAAAGCGATTACAGCAAGCTGCTGGATTGCACCCCTAGCGAGCCTCTGTTTTTTATAAAAAAAGTAATATATGATCCTCATGAGATACCGGTTCACTATTCTTTAAACTATATACTTGCAAGTCGAGTAAAGTATGTTATAAATGTAGACATACCTTACGAGCAAGGCGCAGAGAAAAAAGCGATTACTCAGTAATAAGGTCTATTCACTTTCCAGCTGATGAGGATACCCAAATCCCCCGTAAAAAGTGCATGTCTTTGCTGCGCATTTTGCTGCATATTTTAGCGCGGCAGCCATATCACCGCTTTGAATATAGTAGGTTAAAAATCCTGCTATAAAGCTGTCTCCGGCTCCCATTGTATCAACCACTTTCACAGGCACTATATCCTGCTCGAATATTTTCCCTTCTTTGGAAAAAATAGCCCCTTTAGACCCTCTGGTTATTCCCACAATTTCCGCGCCAAGCATATGGCACTTATTTATAAGTTCTTTCACTTTGCTCAAGCTCATGTCTGAGCCTGACAAAAAGGCATATTTTACATGAGGGCACACTGCCTCTAAATATTTATTATCTTTCATATCAGAAAAATCAAAGGAAATATCACAGCATTTCTTAATAGCTTCAAGTTCCGGTTCCAAGCTCGAATAACAGCTTGTATGGCATATATCGAATTTTGATATATATTCCAAGTCGTTAGGCGTTATTTTTAATCTTACAACATGCTGCACAGTATCCTTTGGCCCGCCTATAAATACCCTATCTTTCTCCGGTGTAAGATTTACTCTGGGCTGACCGCTAATTCCTATCATTGTTCTGGATCTCTCATAACTTACGCCTTCCTGAGCAAGCGCCCACTTTATATGTTGTGCCTTGTCGTCATTTCCAAAAATGCCTATATAAGCACTTTCCCGGAATCCGTTGCGTTTACAGTTTACTGCCACATTCACACAGTTTCCGCCGGGATAATAAAGTCCCTGGTCTATGTAACAATCTGCTACATTATCTCCTACCGCAATCATCTTCATTTTTCATCATCCTTTCAGTGCCCCTTCAGACATTCCTCTTACAAGATGCTTTTGAAGAGCGATTAGCAAAATAATCATTGGTATGGCAGAAATTACCATTCCTGCAAGCAGGACGCCCCAATTGGTTTGAAGTGCATCCCTGAAATTCATTAAACCAGATGGAATTGTTTTTAATTTATCCGAGTCTATAAAAATTATAGCAAACAAGAATTCATTCCATGCATAGTATGCAGTAAGCATAATAGTGGTGAATATTATCGGCTTTGACATAGGCATATATATTCTTGAATAAATGCCAAGCTCTGAGCACCCGTCTATTATGGCAGATTCTTCTATTTCCTTCGGAATGCTTAAAAAATAAGATCGGATAAGCAGGACAGAAAGCGGCAGTCTAAAAGTAATATACGGGAGAATGAGGCCTAATCTTGTATTATGTATTCCGAGCTTTTGCAATAAAACATAAAGAGGAATAAGGCATACCTGAGGATTCACCATCATACCTGCCGTACAAAGCATTAATGCTATATCGATTCCGCGAGATTTATACCTGCTAAGTCCGTAAGCACATAGCGACGCGATTATGACAACTCCTGCTATTGTTGCCGCTGTGACGATTACACTGTTGACAAAGTAGCTTGATATTCCCTTTTCCCATGCAGTTGCATAATTAGAGATAAGCCATTGGCCCGGCAGGCTCCATACATTACTATATATTTCATCATAACTTTTAAAAGATGACATAATCATCCAAAAAAGAGGGTAAAGAATAATAACTGCCCAAAGTATTAGTAAAACCATAATGAAGCTGCCGCTTAATCCTAATTTTTGTCTATGTGAGCTTTTCATTTTTTTATTCGCCATTTGTTAATCCTCCTCCCCGCCGCCAAATAGCTTAAACTGTATTACAGCAAGTAACGCTGTAATTACAAATATTACTATGGCAATAGTTGAGGCATAACCCATTTTGTCTTTAAAAAAGCCAGATAAATACATATGCACGGCTAAAGTTATAGAGCTTGTGCCCGGACCCCCGCCCTTGGTCAATATATAAGGTTCGTTGAAAACCAGCATTGAGCCCGTTATTGTTATTAGGGTTGTCACGAAAATAGTTTCTTTAACCTGAGGTACGGTTATACTAAAAAAACGTCTTATTTTGCTTGCTCCGTCAATTTCTGCAGCCTCGTATAGCTCTTGAGGTATTTTTTGAATTGCTACAATAAACAGCATCATTATGTAGCCTATGCTCTGCCATTGAGATACTGCTATAACTGCATAAGGTGCTGTTTTAGACAATCCCAGCCAAGGCTTTGCTAAATGGCCTAAACCTATTAATTTTAAGAAATTGTTTAATAATCCAATTTGAGGATGGTAGATGAAGCTAAACAAAAGGCAGATTACGGAAATCGAGATAACTACCGGCATAAAATATACCACTCTAAAAAATGGGGCAATTCTTCTGAAAAGCTTATCCTCTAATATCGCAGCCAGAATCAAACCGCCAAATACCTGACATATGACAGAAATTATAGCATATCGAACATTATTTGTTAATCCTGTAACAACAACCTTATCTTTTAATAAAGCTTTAAAATTAGCTAAGCCGACAAATGTTTTTGTTGGAGAAAAAGCTGCAAAATCATATAAACTGTAAATAAAGTTTTGAATTAGCGGCAAGAAAATGAATACAAAAAGCAGAATAAAGCACGGCAGCATAAAGAGATATGGCGTTATCTGCTTTTTAAGTTGTTTCATATATATCACTCGCTCCTTTTGTAAAAATGGGGAGAGGGAAGGCGCATGTCTTCCCGTCCCGAAAAGCTCTTATTTAGCACTATTTCTCAATTTTGCAGCTTCTTGTTGCACTGACTTAATTACATCCTCAGGTGTCATCTCGCCTATAACCATTGATTGGCATCCTCTCATAAATGCATCTGCTATATTGATATTTACTGCATTGTCAAACCAGGGAACAGTTCTTGTAGCATTGAGTATTACATCGTATGCTGCTAAAGACTTATCTGATGCATTTTCCGATGTCACAGCTCCTTTAATGGCATTGAGCTGTCCACAGTCCTTTGTAAATTTGAATGCCATTTCTTTAGAGGTGAGGAATTTTAGAAACTCTTCAGCCTCTTTTGGCGCATTTTTACTTAACATAAACCCTTCCGGTGCGCCGGTCAGTGCATGAGGATCGCCTTTTCCATTTTCAAAGGGTGGAAAATCAAAGAAGGCAAAATCTTTCATTCCTGCATCTTCCACGTATTTTATCTCTGCAAACTGCATATATATTATTGGCACTTCCCCGTTTGCAAACATATTTCTTGCAGTTTCATGATCTATTGCAGTTGCAACCTCTCCCATGTAGTCTGTAAGAGTTTTAAAGGCTTTTAATGCCGTAACATATGATGGATCGGTAAATTCCCCGGTCTTTGGATTGTAGTCCTTTTCTAGAATTTGAGGATCTATTAATCTTTGATTTATCGTACCGATATAATGCGATATCGCCCAAGCATCTGACAGTCCTTCGATTATCGGGGTTTCATAGCCTGCTTTTTTTAGTTTATCAAGAATCTGTACAAATTCTTCAAAGGTTTTTGGCGGTTCTATATTATTATCCTTGAATATTTTCGTGTTGTAAGCAAAAGCTTTGCCATCAATTGTAAGGGGAACTCCGTAAAGTTTGCCGTCAAAAGTAAATGCTCCAAGCTGAGATTCCAAAATATTGCTTGACCATTCCTTGTCTTGTGCAAAAAGCTCGTCTAATGGTTTAACCTTGCCTGATGATACAATATTTTCAGCAAATGAATCTGACCAGGAAGAAAATATATCAGGTAAATCTTCGTTAGAAACTAAAACACGAATTTTTTCTTTGTAGGAATCATTTAAAACACAGTCCATGTTAATTTTTACATTTGGGTGCTGTGCTTCAAACTCTGCTACCGCTTCTTTAAAGAACGTATTTCTTGGCTCATTTGGCCAGCGGTGAAAAAACTTGATTTCTACTTTTTGGCCATCGCTTTCGGCCGGTTTTGATGCTTGCTGGTTTGAACTTGTGCCGCAAGCTGCAACAGTCACAACCATAACCAAACAAAGTGCTAAAATAATTAAACGTTTCATTGATGCGTAACCCCCTTTAAAATTTTATTAATATTCCATTTTCCACATATAGCGGCGAACAGAAAGCGGATGGCCTGTGTGCTCTGCAAGCCTGTCTGCATACTGTCTCAAAACTACGCCGGCAATAAGCGGAGTAAAATAACTCTTTAAATCTTCATCTATTCCGTCCATATTAAAGTCTTTTGCATCTACTACAGTCAGTTTTTCACTGAACTTTTTAACAAAGTCGTGAGCTCTTTCGTCCAGAGGTCTTGTCTCTCCCAACCCTTTAATAAGAAGAAAAGGCACATCAAAATCTGTAACTTCAAAAGGACCATGGAAATATTCTCCTGCATGAATGGCGTTAGAATTAATCCATAGCATTTCCATTAGCAAGCAGCTTGTAAATGAATATGCAACACCGTAATTAGGACCGCTAGCCATAGTATATATAAGTTTTTCTCTCTTATATTTCTTGCCGAACTCATCTGCCGCATCAAAGGTCATTTCCTTATTGACATCATATAATTTTTGCAAATTATCTATCGAGCCGATGGCCTTTTCGTATTTTTCATTTGCTGCAATTTCATTTAAAATACCAAAAATTAATCTGTAGAGCATCCCGCTATTTCCTTCTTTTGCCGTGGCTTCGACACCGTAATCATAGTGAATCGGAAATTCTGCAGCTTTCCAAAGCGGTGAATCAACCACATTTGAAAAAGCTATTGTTACAGCTCCTTTTTTCCTTGCGAATTCCGCGGCTTTTGCAGTTTCGGGAGTATTGCCTGAGTGCGAACACAAAATTACAACACTGCCTTTACCTAGTGCTTTCGGTTCCCTGTGAACAAATTCGTTTGATGAATAAATTGCAGACGGAGTTTCTATCTCTCTATCAAATATGTAATGTGCCGGATATAAATTTGCCATAGACCCGCCGCATGCTACAAAATAAAAGTTCTTCAAATCCGTTGATTTAACTGCACGAATAGCATCGTTTAATTGTGTTACATGTTCCTGGTTCATATTTATAATTCCTCCCTGACGAAATTTTATATGACCTCATATGATGTCATGTTTAGATTATATAACTATCTTTTAAAAAAATCAATAGACTTTTTTGATTATTTTATTATTGTTAGGAGTTAAATTACTCTGTAATCGATTTTCAGGAAATTCTTTTTGTAGCTATAGCTACCGAAATTTTGTTTCAGGTATTGTATTCTAAGAATAGAAAAAACACAAAGAAAGAGGTGTTGGACAATGTTTTGTTTTCAATGTGAACAAACTGCAGGCGGCAAAGGCTGCACCAAAGTCGGGGTTTGCGGTAAAGATGCAAGCGTTGCGCAAAAGCAAGATGAACTTACTTGCGCGCTTATAGGGCTTGCAAGGGCTGCAGATGGTAAAAGCCCCGGGCCGGAAGCTGATAAGTTAATGATGGAAGGATTATTTGCAACCGTTACAAATGTCAACTTTGATCCAAATAGAATCCAGGAGTTAATAGAGCTTGTAAGAGCAGAAAAGGAGAAACTTGGCGGAGCTGAAGATTTTCCTCAAGATAAATTATGGGATGACGATGTAAATGCGCGTTCACTGCGGTCAACGCTGCTCTTTGGAATGCGAGGCATGGCAGCCTATGCATGGCATGCTCATATTCTCGGAAAAGAAGACAAGGATATTATAAATTGGTTTTATAAAGGAATGAAGGCGATTGGGGAAGATCATTCCACGGATGAAGCGTTAAATCTTTTGATGGAGTTTGGCAACGTAAACTTGCAGTGTATGGCGCTTTTAGATGAAGCAAATACCTCTGCTTTCGGCCACCCCGTTCCTACAACGGTTCCTATGAAGGTAGAAAAAGGACCGTTTATAATCATTACAGGCCATGACCTTCTAGACTTAAAACAGCTGCTGGAGCGGACGGAAGGAAAAGGAATTAATATATACACCCATGGCGAAATGCTGCCGGCTCACGGTTATCCTGAGCTTAAAAAATACCCTCATCTCAAGGGCAATTTTGGGACTGCTTGGCAAAATCAGCAAAGGGAATTCGACGGGGTTCCGGCTCCGATTTTATTTACAACAAATTGCCTAATGCCGCCGAAGGCAAGTTATGCAGATAGAGTTTTTACTACAGGCGTGGTAGGCTATCCCCAAACACAACACATTAGCGAAGGTAAGAATGGTATAAAGGATTTTTCACCTGTAATAAACAAGGCTTTGGAGCTTGGCGGATATCCTGAGGATAAAATATTTACCGGGATTAACGGCGGATCTGAAGTAATGACCGGGTTTGCAAGAAATGCTGTTTTAGGTGTTGCGGACAAAGTGATAGAAGCCGTAAAGGCCGGAGATATAAAGCATATATTCTTGGTGGGCGGATGTGACGGAGCAAGGCCAGGGCGAAATTATTATACCGAGTTTGTTAAAAAGACACCCAGGGATTCGGTGGTTCTTACCCTTGCTTGTGGTAAATACCGCTTCAACGACCTCGATTTAGGGAAAATAGGCGGTCTTCCAAGGATTATGGACATGGGTCAGTGCAATGATGCATATTCCGCTATTGTGGTAGCAACAGAACTTGCAAAAGCATTTAACTGCAGCGTAAACGATCTTCCCTTAACTCTTGTTCTATCATGGTATGAACAAAAAGCGGTATGTATCCTCCTTACGCTTTTAGCGCTTAATATCAAGAATATATATCTTGGACCTACATTGCCGGCATTCCTGTCTCAAGATGTGTTAAATGTTCTAGTAGAAAAATTTAATATTACTCCCATCAGCACCCCTGATGAAGACTTGAAGAAAATTTTAGGATAACTAAATTAAGCGCGACATCTTTGTCACAAGAATAACACACAGGGAATAACACAAAAGAACCGTCCCTGTGTGTTCCCCCCTTCTCGAACCTTCCCCTTCGCCTTTCCCCCCTTTCCCACCTCTCGAACCGTCCTTGCCTTTCGACAATTGCCGCACCTTTTTCGCAAATGAATAAGCAATTGTGTGAGAGATAAAAGTCACCGGGCAAGATATAGCTTCAAAGAAAATTTGTAAGATATAGCAAGCAAAGCAAGGGATAATGCACAAACTACAAGAAATGTTGTATAAATGCTGCTTGAGGTGATAAGAGATATAATAGAAGACAAGAAATTAAAATCCTGCATTTGCATCAAACTTCCTATCTTCTCGAACCCAAATGGCAGAAATATCATTACAAGAAATAATAATGTCTGGTATGTTGTCGCCTTTTCATAACCATATTTAAAAAATACAGGAAGGTAGATGGCATTGATAAAGCATATAATTGGAACAAAAAACATAAAGCTCATGTAATAAGCGCGAAAATCTTCTTTAATTAATAAACTAAACAGTAAAGAAACTACAGCAACAATAATAAGCATCGACAATAGAAATATATATTTGCTTAAAACGATTACAGATGCTTTTATCGGCAGTGTTCTTAAAAATATGTCACCCTTATCTTTATCATCGTAAAAGCAGCTCCTTATAAGCATGCTGTATGACGCAAAGCCTCCTGCAAAAATAGCGACAGAAGACGATGGTCCGCTAAGAATTAAGATAAAACAAACAAGCATTGAAATTAATAACAAATATTTTCTATTAACATAAAAGTCTTTCATAACAAGGTGTATCATATGTCAATTCTCCTTTTTTGTAAGATGAATAAGAATATCATCAAGGGTTGTTTTATCTATTACAAGCGAAGAAACATCATGACGTGATTTAAAAGATTCAATGTCTTCTACTATGCCACTAAAGCCGGTTCTTGATATCTTTATGCCCATTAAATCATCTTTATATTCTTCTATCTTCCTAACATCACCTTTAACCAGCTTCCATGAATTTAATATTTTGTCCTTTTCCTCTGAAAAAATTATTCTTCCTTCATTAATTAATGTTATATAGTCTGCAATTTTTTCTATGTCCGAGGTAATATGTGATGAAAAAAACACGCCGTGCTCTTCGTTTTGAATAAATTCCATTAGGATATCTAGTAGTTCATCTCTTATCACAGGATCTAAGCCCGAGGTTGGTTCATCTAATATAAGCAGCTCTGGTTTATGAGAAAGTGCTAGGGCTAACGCTGTTTTCATTTTTGTCCCTTTTGAAAGCTGCTTTACTATTTGTGATTTCTTTATACAAAACTTTTCAAGAAGCTCATTAAATCTCTCATCATCCCAATCTGAATAAAATTTTCCTGCAAAATTTCCCGTCCATCCCACCGTCAAATCATCGTAAAAAATTGGCTGCTCGTGCACGTACCCTATTTTGTTTTTTATTGGGATTTCGTATTTTATGTTGTCTTTTCCAAAAATATTTATTTTGCCCGAATCGCGTCTTATCATATTCATTATTAATTTTATCGTTGTGGTTTTTCCTGCGCCGTTTGCCCCGATAAATCCCATTATGTAGCCTTTTGGCAGCGTAATGTTTATATCAGACAACGCAAAACTATTAAAACGTTTGTTCAGATTTATTACTTCTAGTATATTCCCCATCAATACTCCTCCTCTAGAATTTTACGAAACATCTCTTCCAGCTCTTTTTTCAAAACTCCGTTTTTCTTAGCTTCGGTAATTGTCTTCCGCATTTGCTGCTCGATTTCAGCCCTTTGCATAGACGCAATTTTATCTGCATCATAATCAGCCACGAAACTTCCTTTGCCCGGCCGTGTAACAATAAGTTTTTGCTGTTCGAGTTCAAAATAGGCTCGCTTTGTAGTTATGACGCTTGTCTTTAAGTCTTGAGCCAACTGTCTTATTGATGGCAGGGCATCTCCAGGCGCAAGTTCACCGGTTAAGATTTTATTTTTTATACCTTCAAAAATTTGCTCATAAAGGGGTCTTGGATCATTGTTAGAGATAGGTATAAACATAATTCCTCCTTATCTGTGTATATAGTATATATACAGTATATATACAAAATTTATTTATGTCAACATTATTTTACAGAACACACAGGGACGGTTCTTTTGTGTTGTCAGACAACACAAAAGAACCGTCCCTGTGTGTTATTCCTGCCTCCTGTGTTCACCCCTGTTCCTGTTCCTTCTGTTCCTGTTCCTTCTGTTCTTGTTCCCTCTGTGCTATGCTTGCTTCTCTGTTCCTTTTTTTGCTTTGTTAAGCATACATATTAGTGTATAATATAAATAAAAATACTCGATTTGGGGTTTTGCTATGATTCAGTTTAATTTGCCGTTTAAAATCAAAGAGATATGCCTTAAGCTTAAGTCTGCAGGATTTGAAGCTTATGTTGTGGGGGGAACAATAAGGGATATAATAATAAATAGAGAAATTTCCGACTTTGATATAACGACTAATGCATTCCCAGATGAAATTAAGTCAGTTTTCCCAAATGCAAAACCTTATGGAGATTTTGGCACTATGCTTATAGTAGAAGATGGCATAAAGGTAGAAATAACCCCATATAGAAACGACGCACCAGGGCGCAAGCCTAACTATACTTTTGGCGGCACTATATATACCGACCTTTCCCGTCGGGACTTTACCATTAATTCTATTGCCTATGACCCAATAGAAGATAAGCTTATAGATCCATTTGGCGGAATCGACGATATTGAAAAGAGGGTTATCAGGTGCACCGGTTCAACTAGGAGAATCTGGGAAGATCCCTTGAGAGCCATGCGCGCAGCAAGATTTCAGGCACAGCTTGGCTTTTCAATCGAAGCTTCTACGCTTTATGCTTTAAAAGCACAATCTTGCGAACTGGCTACTGTTTCTTGGGAGCGAATACGAGATGAGCTTTCAAAAATCTTGACGGCGGATTATAATTTCGAAGGTCTAATAACTCTCGTGATAACTGATCTCATGAACTATATAATACCAGAACTTATGGCGGGCATGGGAGTTATGCATTCAAACAAGCCTGTCGATGTCTTAGAGCATAACCTTATAGCGTGTAAAATAATAAGAAACACATTGTCGTTGAGGCTCGCTGCTCTTCTCCATGATATTGCAAAACCCGCAACAGCGGTAAACGGGGAGGATGGCATAAAATTCCCCAAACACCAAATCAAATCAGCAGCTGTTGCAAAGAAAATCCTTCAAAGGCTTCGGTTTGACAACAAAACAATAAAAAAAGTGGTTCTCTTGATTGAAAACCACATGTTTTACTATACTAAAGATTCTTCTTTGGCAGATGCAAGAAGGCTTGTGTCAAAAGTGGGCTGGGAAAATATATATGACTTGATAGATCTGCGTGTAGCAGACAAGATAGCCAGCGGGTTCGATACGATTTATTCTCCCGGACTTAAAAAGCTGATTATGGATCTTGAAGTTATTAAAGAAGAGAACAGCGACTATCAAATAAAAGATCTTGCAGTTACCGGTAAAGACATCATGACAGAACTAAAAATGCCAGCAGGTCCGCAAATAGGTGAAATCCTAAATTTTTTGCTGGATAAAGTTTTGGAAGATCCATCTTTGAATAACAGGGACACTCTCCTTGAACTTGCAAAAACATATGCAGCTGCTAGATCTTAATCTTCGTTTTGTCTCAAAGATACATCTCCGCTTAATACCCTTGCAATATCCCCATCCTGTTTTTTAACTAATAAAGCTCCGAACTCATCAATATCTACGGCAGTTCCTTCAAAGCTGCCGTTTATGCTTTTTATGTTTACTTTTTTGCCCAGATTTACACATAATGATTTCCATCTTTCAAGTATCTCGTAAAACCCTTCTGTCTCAGCTTTTTCGTAATAATCCTCAAGTTTTCTGAGAACTGCACACAATAACTTTAATCTATTTATCTTCTGTCCTTTTACTTCCTTCAAGGAGACAGCGATATCCTTTAGCTCTTCGGAAAAACTGTCGTTATTTGCATTAATCCCAACACCGATTACCACATAATTTACGGCATCTAATTCAGCGCTCATTTCAGTGAGGATGCCGCATACTTTTTTGCCGTGAATTAAAATGTCATTAGGCCATTTTATGTCTGCTTCAATTTCTATTTCAGACCTAATAGCTTCAGCTACCGCAACTGCCGTCATAATGGTAAGCTTTGGAGCGTCTTGGGGTAATAAATAAGGTCTTAGAATCACAGAAAGCCAAATTCCGCCCAGCGGCGACTGCCACTGTCTTTCTATACGCCCCCTGCCTTTGTTTTGTCTTTCCGCTATTACTAATGTTCCCTCAGGCGCCCCTTCTTGAGCTATTTTTTTTGCCGCATTATTAGTTGAGTCGATAAGTGAATGATAATAAATTTCGCTCCCCAAAATAGATAAATCGCAGGACGACCATATCTCTTCAGGAAGCAAGAGGTCCGGCGACTCTTCGATACAATAGCCTAAGCGCGATGAGGATTTTATTTTATAACCCCACTCTCTTAATGTATTTATTTGCTTCCATACTGCTGTGCGGCTTATACCAAAGTCTTTGCTGATTTTTTCGCCTGAAATATATCTTCCTCTATTTTCAAGAAGTAACATTAAAAGTTCATTCGGCTGTGATTTATTAGATACTAATGTAAGATTTTCGTTCACTATTACAGCACCTCTTGTTTCGGTAATATACTATAATGCCGCCGGAAACTGATTCCGGCGGCATTATGAAGAAATTTAACTAAGCTTTAACCTCATATGTCCCAACTACCGGCACTCCTGCCAAGGTATCTTTTACAGGACAGTGTGTCTCGATAAATTTATACAATCTATCTATATTCTCTTTTGGAGAGTCGGATACTATATGCATTTTATAGCGGATTTCCGAAAAACCCTTTCTTACATTAGGATTTTTGCCTGTAAAACCGTCAGGGTCTATGTCGCCTTCCAGCTCCACTGAAAAACCCTTAAGATCTACATTAAATTTTGGAGCAAAGGAACTTGCTACAATACTCATGCAGCCGCCTAGGGCACATAACAATAATTCAACAGGATTCATAGCTGTGTCTGTGCCGCCATCGCTTATAGGCTCATCAACTGTAACCTTAAAGTTTCTGGCCGCACATTCCACTAAAGTGCCACTTTTCCAATCAGCTTTTGCTTTTACTGTATTTACCGCCATTGTCGACACCTCCATGTGAAATTTACTACAATTAAATTATACTGCTTTTTCTGCTTATTGTCACGGGTTTAGTTAATTTACTTTACTTGTTCTTCCTTTCATTTTCTGCCGATCTTGGCGGGAGAGCACTGCCTTTCTCATCCTGAGGCTTTTCGGCGTCACTTCTAGAAGCTCGTCATCTGCGATAAATTCGAGGCACTTTTCGAGGGTCATTTCTTTTGGAGGAGTCAGTCTTAAAGTCTCTTCAGCAGTTGAAGAACGCAAATTTGTAATATGCTTTTTCTTGCAAACATTGATATCCAGGTCATCTGGTCTTGAGTTTTCGCCCACTATCATCCCCTCATAGACTTTTGTCTGGGGACCGATAAAAAGCGTTCCTCGCTCCTGGGCGTTGTAAAGACCGTAGGTGTTGCTTTCTCCAGTTTCAAAGGCTATAAGGGATCCTCTGTTTCTTGTAGGTATATCGCCTTTGTAGGGAGCAAAGCCTGCAAAAACCGAGTTGATAATACCTTCACCCTTGGTATCAGTTATGAATTCAGACCGATAGCCTAAAAGACCTCTTGTGGGAATTTCGAATTCAAGCCTTACGGAGTTGCCGCTGAGATTTTCCATGCTAAGGAGCTGGCCGCGCCGCATACCCATTTTTTCCATAACAATTCCTACATAGGCTTCAGGAACATCTATAACAACAGATTCAATAGGTTCCATAATCTTGCCGTTTACTTCTTTCATGATTACGGTGGGCTTTGATACCTGAAATTCAAAACCCTCTCGCCTCATGGTCTCTATCAGCACAGAAAGATGCAGTTCTCCTCTGCCGGAAACCTTGAATTTATCGGGACTGTCTGTTTCTTCGACTCTAAGGCTTACATTGCTTCTGGCTTCTTTAAAAAGTCTGTCTCTCAGGTGCCGAGAAGTAATGTATTCCCCTTCCTTGCCTGCAAAAGGACTATTATTAACACTAAATATCATAGAAAGAGTCGGCTCATCTATATTTACATAAGGCACCGGTTCAGGTTTTTCCGCATCTGCAATAGTTTCCCCTATTTCGATATCTTCGATGCCGGTAACAGCTATAATATCTCCGACTGTAGCAGATTCAGCAGGTTCTCTTTTTAAGCCGTTAAATTCAAAAAGATTGCTTATCTTAACTTTTTCAATCGACCCATCTTTTTTGCATACCGCATATTCTTGTCCAACTATAATAGTGCCGCGAAATACTCTGCCAATAGCGATTCTGCCTACATATTCATCATAATCAAGGGTGGTAATCAGCACCTGGACAGGAGCATCTGGGTCCCCCACAGGAGCTGGCACATAGTTTATTATAGCTTCAAATAGAGGTTTTAAATCATTTGACGTGTCGTTTAAATCAAGTTTCGCATACCCGTCTCTTGCAGAAGCATATATTACGGGAAACTCTATCTGTGAGTCATTTGCACCTAAATCAATAAAAAGCTCTAGTATCTCATCTAATACTTGGTTTACCCTGGCATCAGGTCTATCAATCTTATTTATCACAACAATTGCCGGCAAATCTAGCGCCAGCGCTTTTTTCAGTACAAAACGCGTTTGAGGCATGGGACCTTCAAAAGCATCGACCAGCAAAAGAACACCGTCCACCATCTTTAAAACCCGTTCTACCTCTCCGCCAAAATCAGCGTGGCCGGGGGTGTCAATAATATTTATTTTTATTCCGTTATATGTTACTGCTGTGTTCTTTGCTAAAATAGTTATGCCGCGCTCACGTTCAATTTCGTTTGAGTCCATTATTCGCTCTTCAACTTTTTGGTTCTGGCGAAATATACCGCTCTGTTTTAGCATTCCGTCAACAAGTGTCGTCTTGCCGTGGTCTACGTGAGCTATAATAGCTATATTTCTTATATCATTTCTTTTAGTATTCATCTTTACTGCATCTCCCTCGGGGATTTAAACATAAAAATACATCTTCCCATCTATTATATCCATACTTATTGATTGTTTTTCAAGAAGAAAGGTTAAAAAAGCACTCACAGAGGTTATTGTTATAAAGTACTGAGATATATTCATTGGTATATCATACTTTTTTATTATTAGTTCTGTCAAGTCTTCTCTAGTTTGAGGCTGAGAAAGAATATCGGTTATCAATCCAAGATTCTCATTTATATTGTCAATATTTTTTTGTATTAAAGACTTTGGGTTTTCTACCGGTCCGTCGCAGTGAGAAATTACGTAGCAATCATAGTTAGATTCAAGTAAAAACTCCAATGTCTTCAAATGCGCTCCCACATCAAAGACAAAGGGCAGAGGATATTTTTCCATTTTATCCTCGCTAAAAAAGGCGTCTCCGCAAAAAATAACCCCATCTTCGGTAACGATTCCTATTTGGCCGATTGTATGGCCTTCAAGAGGTACTATCTCAAATTTCTTGTCGCCAAGTTCAACAAAACCCTCCGTAAGTTCTATGTCTACTGCTGTATCTTTAGCCTTCAAGACTCGCGTGGAAAGTCCCGGCATCGGCGCAGCGCCATATAATATAATATTTTCCATATTGCTGTTTTCCATAAACACCTTTTCTAGTGGTGATGCTCCTATAATCGAAGCAGGCTGATTTTCTTTTATAAAATTATCCGCCCCAAAGTGATCAGGATGTGCATGGGTATTTAAGATATACTTTACCTTAAGTCCGTTTTCTTCCAATGTTTCCAAAAGTTTTCTGCCTGTTGTATTATCAAGTCCCGTGTCTATCAGGGCGCATAACCCGTTTTTATATCTATAAACACCAACATTGGTAGGTGCCTGGATATAGTAAGTGCGTCCCCTAAGTTTTGTAAGTTCCATCTAATTTCCTCCATATTAAAACAATTAACATAAGCACTATTAATATTATACATATGTTTGCCTACTAAAATCAAGGAATCTGTAAAATGTAAAAACCTGCCCAAAAACAGGCAGGCTTAAAAGTGTTGAAGTTATATAAAAAACCTGATCACAATTGCTCTCCAACTAATTCATAGTATTTATTCTTCCAATAATCAAGGCGAGCCTTCATATCCTCCACAATCTTAAGGTCCTGGTCGATGTAAAATCCTTGTTGGATACGCTCTTCTTTAGCTTTAATCCCTTCTTCATAAGCCCTTAGGGCATCCGCCAACAATTTTTTTGCAAATTCGACACGTTCAATTTCATGGGGCCAAGTAGAATTTTTGTAATCCCTTATAAACACCTTTAAAATATTGAAAAGCATTTCGCCATCTGTATAAAGATTAATATTAAAATCCAGGTTTTGTGACATTTTTCAACCTCCCGGAATGAAGTCTTGTGAATATATTATTCCACAAAAATTTGCAAAATCCTTCATATATTTTTTATAATTCTAGGTTCGTGGATTTTGCCGCTTTCACTGTGTCTTTTAAATTTTTTATCGAGTCAGTATAAATCATGTTTCCAACTACAATGGTATCCGCAAATTTGCTTGCGATTTCTGCTTTTTTAGCATCATCAATCCCGCCACCATAGAATATTTTCGCTTTATTAGTTCCTTTTTTGATATGAGAAATAAGTTCAGTATCGCCAAAGGTTCCGCTGTATTCTATGTAAATCAGCGGAAGGGAGAAAAGGTGCTCTGCGCAATTTGCGTATGCTAAGGCATCTTCTTTTCCTAAAGGGCAAAGTGCTTTACTAAGTTTTGCAGCAGCACAGTCAGGATTGAGTATGATATAACCTTCGGGAAGAATTTCATCCCACTCCATAAGGTCGCCTACAAGTTTGACAGCTTCCTTATGCGCCCCTATAATCCACCGAGGATCATTGGAATTTAAAACAATGGGTATTAAGTAACCATCAAAGCCAAACGTTATAGCATTTATCGTAGAAACTTCTAAAACCTTAGGCAGTGGATATGGTTTTAATAGTTTGAAAAGCTTTAGGACATTTTGTCGTGTAATATTTTGAGTCCCTCCTACAACAATAGCATCAGTACCGCTTTCTACAACTTTCTGTACCAACCATTCATCTGCCGGTTTGTCCGGATCAAGTTTTACAACATGTCGCCAATTTTTCCACTCAGGAAACACCAATATCCTCCCTCTTATAATCAATCATTGCAGCTAATCGCGAAATACTTTTAAATGCCTTTAGCAAAAAAGTATCTGCTCCTGCTTTACTTTCTTCATCTGTCGGATATACCTCAAGGGTTAAGCCTCCATGAAACGTTTTGGCGGGAAATTTATCCGTAAATTTATTCCAGTTAATTGTGCCACCTCCGGGAAGCCAATGTCTGTCCCGCTTTCCATCATTATCCGAAATATGTAAGGCTATTAATTTTTCACCAAAGTCTTCTAATAGGTTTTCCTCGTGATTTAGCACTGCATGAGAAGTATCATAGCAAAGTCCTAGATTTGGCGATTCTATTTCTGATAATATAAAAGGTATTCCTCCGGTCATCTTTGTATTTTCCAGCGCAATTTTTACATTATATTCCTCGGCTTTTTTTGTAAGGTAAGATAAGCTTTCGATTCCATATTTATTTATAGTTGGGATTTTATCTCCTTCTACAATATGCATTACCATAATAGGTATCTCATGTTTTGCGCAATCTTCAAGCCATGCCGTATGCTCTTTTAGAATTTTTTGTCGAGCGGACTTGCTCTCGCTCCATAAATCAGCGGAATCAGTAAAAGGGGCATGAATGTTTTCCAGATACAGTCCTGCCTCTCTAACCATTTCCGGCATTGCATTTTTAGGAATACAAGGTGTTCCCTCTTCGTCTTCCCACCATAGTGAAGTTGCCTCAAAACCGGCGCTTTTTATGAGATCAAGTCTTTCGAATATAGGCATGACAAAACCAAACCATGAAAATATGCCCAATTTTAGTGTCATTGCTTAAAATCTCCTTGCAAAACTTTAGTTTAAGGTGTCAAGAGCTCTTGAAAGGTCGCCAATAATATCTTTTACGTCTTCTATCCCAACCGAAAGTCGAACCATACTTTCGGTAAGTCCAAACTCTCTTAACTTTTCTTTTGGATAGCCGGCATGAGTCATTGCTGCCGGAAGCTCAATAAGGGTCTCGCAATCTCCAAGACTTACTGCAAGCTTAGCCAATTTCACATTATTCACGAATTTTTTTGCAGCTTCAAGACCACCTTTTACCTCAAAACTTATCATAGCTCCAAAGCCGCTCATTTGCTCTTTTGCTAAAAGGTGACCCTTCGCGGTTTCAAGTCCGGGATATATCACAGATTCGATTTTTGGGTGGCCTTTAAGAAACTTTGCAATAGCAATTGCATTGGCCTCGTGTTGGCGCATTCTAAGACCTAGAGTTTTTAAGCCTCGCAGCATGAGCCAAGCATTAAACGGACTCATGACTCCCCCAAATTCACACATATACTCGAATTTCAAATCCCGTATATAATCTACATCTTTGGAAACCGCTACCCCTCCCAGCGCATCACCATGGCCGCAAATATACTTGGTTGCACTGTGAACTGCCACATCTGCGCCTAGGGAAAGTGGTTTTTGAAAATACGGAGTCGCAAATGTGTTATCGACTACAACTTTTGCATTGTGAGCCTTCGCTATCTCTGAAACCTTGCGAATATCTATGATGTCAAGGCTCGGATTTGCCGGCGTTTCAAAATAGAGGACTTTGGTATTTGCATCTATCGCAGCTTTTACCGCTTCAAGGTCCGTAAAATCTACGCTCTTGCAGTTAATTTTATATTTTGTAAGCAATTTATGGGTTGCGGTATAGCTGGAACCATAAAGAACTGTATGGGTAAGTAAGGTGTCGCCCGGGGAAAGAAATGAAAAGAGAACCGATGTAATAGCAGACATTCCTGAGGCAAATGCTACAGCGTCTCTGCCATCTTCAAGGCCTGCCATCCTCTTTTCAAACAGCCTTAAAGTAGGGTTATTACCTCTTGTGTATAAATACCCCTCCTTTCTAAAATTCATTATATCTTCAGCGTCCTGCACATCATCAAACACGTACGTAGATGTCATGAATATCGGCGGATTCAAAGCATTTGCAGGATTATTTTCTTCATTTTTACCGTGTATTGAAAGGGTATCAAAACCATAATCGTCGTTCATTTTTATTCCTCCGTTTTAGTAACAATCATTTTTTATTCATATTATAGCTTGATTAAAGAAGCATTACATTTGCAATCATCTTGGGAAAGTTCTTCTTCGGTAAAAACTGTCATAAATATTTCCGAAATAAGCGCCTTATTGCTCTCCACTGCACCTTTAATATCATGACCTGCCACATCGCCCTTTATTCCGGTGCACCAATTAGTAACAATTCCTATTGCCTGATAGCACATGCCCAGCTCTTTGGCAAGGACCACTTCAGGCACGTTTGTCATACCGACTACATCTGCTCCCAGCATTTTATACATTTTGATTTCGCTGGCGGTTTCAAATCTCGGGCCTTCAGTGCATGCATAGACTGCATCGCCTTTTATGTTAAGACCCATGGTTTTGGCGTATTCTTTAAACTTTCTTCCAAGATTCGGGCAATACGGGGCATCCATGGCAACATGGACAACGCCCTTTTCTCCACCTTCATAAAATGTAAGGGGGCGCGTCTTGGTAAAATCAAGAAAGTCCTTTAATACTACAACATCTGCCGGAGCAAAGTTTTCATTGCATGAACCTACGGCGCAGGTGGTATATATGTATTTTACACCTATGTCTTTTAGTGCCTTGATATTTGCCCTGTAATTTATTAAATGAGGCGGCACCGAATGTCCCTTTCCATGTCTTGCAAGAAATGCGACTTCTTCGCCGCTTTTTGTTTTTACCACATCAATTGTAACTGATCCGTATTCGGTTTCGATTTCTCGAGAGCAGGCTTCGCCTATATCGTAAACTCCGGTTCCGCCTATTATTGCTTTTTCCATATATTTTCACATCCCTTCAGCTTTAAGCTCCTGTTAGTTTTTGAGCGCAGCGCGCCGTATTGTACATGGCCTTCTCTAAGTCTATTGTTTTAAGTTCATAATTTTCCATAAGTATCTTTCCATCTACAATTACAGTGTGTACATCAGATGCTTGGGCGCAGTAGCATACAGCGGATAGAGGGTTGTGTAGAGGACATAAGTGAGGCTTATTTAGGTCGATGAGTATAATATCTGCCTTCTTTCCAACATCTATGCTTCCAAGTTCACCATCGACTCCAAGCGCTTTAGCTCCGTTTATTGTTGCCATCTTTATAGCAGTTTCTGCAGGAATTGATACAGCATCATTGTTTACGCATTTATTTACTATTGATGCAAGGTGAATTTCTTCAAACATATTAAGGTTGTTGTTAGATGAAGCCCCATCAGTGCCAAGGGATACATTTACTCCGGCTTTTACCATCTTTTCAACAGGCGCAAAACCGCTGGCAAGCTTTAAATTGCTGGTAGGGTTATAGGCTACGCTTACATTGCATTCTTTAAGTATCTGGATATCGTCGTCATCAACATGGACACAGTGAGCTGCAATGGTGGGTCTTTCAAAAATTCCCAGATCATATACATGTTTTATCGGTGTCTTTCGCCATTGTTTTATACTGTCATTTACTTCTTGCCGCGTTTCCGAAAGATGAATATGAATTCCTATCCCCAATTCATCCGCCAGTGCCTTTACCTTCTTGAGATAGCGCGGACTGCAGGTATAAGGAGCATGGGGACCGGCAAAAATCTTAATTTTTCCATACTTGCCGTCAAATTTTCTATAAAGCTCTTTTGTTTCTTTTAATTGAAATTCCATACCTAACGGTTCATCAGTAAGTCCTCTTGCAATATACGCCCTAACTCCTGTTTCCAGGGCGACTTTAATGGTTTCTTCTACAAAAAAATACATATCAAGAAATCCGGTTACGCCGCTTTTTATAAGTTCTGCAATTCCTAGGACAGATGCCCAATAAACGGCTTCAGCAGTCAGTTTTTTCTCAAGAGGCCATATCTTCTTCGTAAGCCAATCCTGGAGCAGCATATCATCTGCATAATTTCTAAAAAGATTCATTGCAAGGTGTGTGTGAGTGTTTATAAAGCCCGGCATAACTAACATATTATTTGCATCAATGATTTTATCAGCACCAAAACCTTCGCTAATTTCTCCGATCTGAACTATTTTTGAGTCCTCAATACCTATATCAACCCTATCAACCACAGCCTTGTCTTTTTCAAAACGCAATACCTCGCCGTTTTTCACAAGTAACTTCAAGACATATTACCTCCCCTTCAACAAATATCTGAATATATCACACTATAAATACAGTTTAACATATTATGCAGGGCAAATAAACAAAAATTCCATAAGATATACTTCCATTGATTTTATCCTTTTATTTTCTTATAATGGTTTTAGCTGGAATTATTCTTGAGGGTGAAAAAATGATACGGGAATTTACAAAATATTACAGGGCCCATGTGCCGCTATTTTTATTGGACTTCGGCAGCGCTTTTCTTGCATCTCTTCTGGATTTAGTTTTTCCGAAGGTTGTTAATATTGTTATAGATGATCTGCTGCCTCAGAGAAATATTCAATTGGTAATTAGAATCGGAATATTCCTATTTTTCCTTTATATTATAAGGTATATATTAGGATACATCGTCCATTATTATGGTCATACCCTTGGAACCAAAATTGAATATGATATGCGCCAAGACCTTTTTAACCACATACAAAAACTCTCCTTTACTTATTTTGACAATAATAAAACCGGACATATAATGTCCAGGATCGTCAATGACCTAAACGAGATATCGGAACTGGCGCATCATGGTCCCGAAGACTTATTTATCGCATCAGTTACATTGATTGGCACCTTTTTTATTCTTTTAAATACAAATTGGCAGCTAACACTATTGATTTTTGCCATAATGCCTTTTATGGCTTGGTTTTCTATAAGCAAAAACCAGCAAATGGAGCAGGCTTTTAGGAATACGCGGCTGAAAATCGCTGACATAAATGCTCAACTAGAAGACAGTATATCGGGCATCAGAGAAGTAAAGGCATTTACAAACGAAGACTATGAAAAAATAAAATTTCAATTTGGAAATGAAGGTTTTAGGCAAGCAAAACAGAAAGCATATAAAACAATGGCCGAGTTCTTTTCGGGAATGGATTTTCTCTCGAATTTTATAAACCTTGTGGTGCTAATTGCCGGTGGATGGCTTTGCTACAGCAATATGATGACAACAGGCGAGCTGGTGGGTTTTCTCCTTTATGTATCTATGTTTTTGCAGCCTCTGCGGCGCATAATGTCTCTGCTTGAGATATATCAAAGCGGTATGGCAGGTTTTAGAAGATTTAGGGAGATTATGGAAATTGAACCGGAGATAGTCGATAAACCCGGTGCAATACCACTGGACAAAGTTAGGGGAAATATAGTTTTTGACAATGTGGCATTTAGCTATGATAATAAGACAGAGGTTTTTTCAAATATAAGCTTTAAAATAAACGCCGGAGAAACTGTGGCTTTTGTTGGGCCTTCCGGCGCCGGAAAAACAACGCTAGCAAGCCTTATTCCCAGGTTTTACGAAATCGAAGAAGGGGCAATCTACATCGATGGAATAGATATCCGAAATGTCACTCAAAAATCATTAAGACAAAATATAGGTATAGTTCAACAAAATGTATTTTTGTTTACCGGCACCGTTCGGGATAACATAGCTTATGGAAAGCCGGATGCATCAGATGAAGAAATAATAAAGGCTGCCAAAAAAGCCAATGCCCATGACTTTATAATGGAACTTGAAAACGGATACGATACCTATATAGGCGAACGGGGGGTTAAGCTTTCCGGCGGTCAAAAACAGCGGCTGGCTATTGCAAGGATATTTTTGAAAGACCCGCCTATTTTAATCTTAGATGAAGCTACATCTGCTTTGGATAATGAAACTGAACAAATTATTCAAGAGTCATTATTTGCACTTTCAAAAAACCGGACCACATTAATAATAGCACATAGACTGGCCACTATAAGGCACGCAGGGCGTATATTTGTTTTGACTAAAGATGGAATAGTCGAGGAAGGAAGCCATCAGGAACTCATCAGCAAGCAAGGACTATACTATAGGCTTTACAATGCTCAATTCGGAAGTTAAATTAAAGGTGCCTGCGCTAATAATTGCGCAGGCTCAGTTTATTATTTCTAATAGTATAATTTTGTCATTTATGTTGTTATCCTAAATGATGTAGGCGTATTTGATTCAAGGATTTCAGGAATTCTGAGCAAGTTGTTCTTGTATGATTTTAACCGCTTCTTCCAGCTCTAGAAGTTTTTGAACACCTGACTTCATGTCTTTTAGGGAGACCTTATTGTTTTCTGTTTCTTCTTCGCCTATGAATATCACGTAAGGGATTTTAAGGTTGTTGGCATAACTTAGTTTTTTGCTTATTTTTACATCTTCAAAGTGTATTTCGGAAACAATGCCATTTGCTCTGAGGGTATTTGCAACTTTTATAGCATTCAGGTTGAATTTTTCTTCCATGGGTATCACTAAAACCTTTGTAAAAGTTATTGGAGAATCTTCTTTAAGAAGGCCCGCTTCTTTTAGTTGATAAAAAAGGCGAGTAAGTCCTATTGAAACTCCCACTCCCGGCAGCTTTTGAGTTGTATAATATTCTGCCAGATTCTCATATCTGCCTCCTGAACAGACACTGCCAATTTCCGGATAATCATCAAGAAAGGTTTCATATACTGTGCCTGTGTAATAGTCCAGCCCCCTTGCAATAGTCAAGTCAATGGAGTAATTTGCAGGCGGAACGCCAAATGCTTCAGCATATTCTGTGACCTTTTCCAGTTCCTCTATACCTTCTTTAAACATTGCAGATGTAAGATTAAGTGCTTTAAGCGATGCAAGTTTTTCCTCATTTGTTCCTTTTATTTTGACAAATTTTAATATCTCGGATGATGTCTCAACAGATAAACCAAGTTTCGAAAGTTCGCTGATAACACCCTTTTCTCCTATTTTTTCCAGTTTATCAACTGCCCTTAAAACTTCAGTTGTATCTTCTATATTTAACGAGCCAAAAAAGCCGTTTAAGATTTTTCTATTGTTTATCCGTATTGTAAAATTACCAAAGCCCAGATTTTTAAACGTGGAGTATATTATGCTTACAATCTCAGCATCATAAATTACGCTTAATCTTCCATTGCCTATAATATCTACATCGCATTGATAAAATTCTCTAAATCTTCCCCTCTGGCTCTTTTCTCCTCTGTAAACCTTGCCGATATGGTATCTTCTAAACGGAAAATTTAGTTCTGAAAAATGCTGTGCCACATACCTTGCAAGAGGCACTGTAAGATCAAACCTTAATGCCATATCTGTATCGCCTTTGGTAAACCGATATATCTGCTTCTCAGTTTCTCCTCCGCCCTTTGCAAGAAGTATTTCGGACCTTTCGATAAGAGGGGTTTCAATCGGCACAAAACCGTAATTTTCATATGTTTTTCTTATCACATCTTTAATCTCGTTAAAAAGTATTTGATCTTGCGGTAAAAGTTCTAAAAAGCCCGGTAATGTTGCAGGCTTTACAATATCTTTGCTCAAAATCATACCTCCGTTCCATTTTTGGTCATTTGTTTGTTGTTCTCTATTTCGTCAATGCACATCATAATTAAGGGTATCGTAAGCGGTATCATCATAGTAGCAGCTGCCACAACTCCTGAATCATTAAAGGCAAGGGCAGCAAGCGTAGCTATAATGCCTGCTATAAATCCAAAATAAAGATAAACATGTTTTCTAAATATTTCTTTCAAGATGCCCACAGGCCTTGCAAAAAGTATGCATAAAGTAGCCACAGTGCCAAAAAGCACCCAGACCCAGGATGAATACCTTATGAGTTTGTAGTTCATCGATAGCTTTCTTGCGAATATCTGAAACAAGGCAAAAAAGCTATTGTGCTTTATAAGCTCAGTGGTCTGTCCGATATGAGATTGGGCATTAGAAGACGGCCGCATGCCATCATATATAAATAAGGCTAAAATAGATACTACTAAAAGGCAAATAAGTACTAAAAAGTCTTTTTTTGTAAGTTTTCCCCTTGTATTTAAGATAACTGATACACCAAAACCGATAAACGCTGCCATCGAGCCTCCTACATTTGTCCCTAATGAAGGTGCCATAAGTGTAAGCAGGATTACTAAGTAAAAAACCATGCTTAATATCTTTACAATTTTCTGCTTGCCCCCTGCCCGGTCCATAATAGCAGCGATGCCGATTATGGCTGCGCCTATCAAAAACCCCATATATTCATTGCCGATTCCATAAAATCTTGCTCCTACTATAGGATCATATCCTAAAATCGAAACCCTCATTAGAGGATTTTCTAAAAATGTATCTATAAGTATTATAAGCACCGGTGGAAGGCAAGTTGCTATAAAAATCTTTAAGTTGTCTTTTAAGAAATAAAAAACTAGTAAGCTTACTAAAAGTACGCTGCCTATAAGGCATAAAACAAACTTAGGTACGCTCCAGGGGCTTGCCAGAGGTAAAAGCAGCAGCATTGTCGGGGTTATTAGAACTCCTATTAACAGGAATTTTACATGGGTTAAATATTTTTCAAAATACTTTATAGATATTAGAAATAGTATAAGGACTCCTATAATGAATCCGATGTATGTCTTTACAACCGATGAACGTATTTTGTAGTTAAAAATTGCAATTCTATTAAGCTCTTCTAGATATCCTAATGGATTTTCTATGTTTTTTGCAGTCAATTTATGTCCTGTCATAGAAGCATCCTTTGGAATACCAAAATAGTCAAGAATACATGCTGCAATATCTGTGTTAGTTACAATTCCATCTCTTTTTGTAGTGGCCGACGTTAAGGTTCCGCAAGGGATATTTTTATTTAAAGCTATAATCGGAGTAAGCCTTTTACCGGCTGATGAATCTTCTGTCGAGGGGAAGGGGACAACCAGCAAGAATAGGGTATTATCATCAATTTGGGAAAACAGTTTTCCAATAAGTTTATCTGTCTGACTGAAAATTTCAGATTTTATTTCATTATATCTATCCTCGGCAATATCCATATATTTGTTTAGTCTTGACATATCCCCGGGTTGAATTACGATAAAATCAGCCTTATCCTTTATATCGCAAAAAGCCGTATATAGTTTATCATAGTCACTTCGTATCCCGTAAGGACTCATAGGATCATGTGCAAGCAAAGTCTGATTTACAACTCCAAAATCTGTTATCCCATTTTCATCTGTAGTTATAAGTGATGCATTTATTTTTATATCATCAAAGTCTGTGTCTTCATTCCCTATTATTGCTGTCTTATAACCATTTTCATGAAGCAGCGTTCCCAAAAGCGCAGGTTTTGCAATGCGGTTTAATTTTTTATTCTGTAAATTAAGTTCTGTAATTCCCACATTTGCGATGTTTTCCAAATTCATATCATTGCCTGTATTTCGCTTATAAACCACATTTATGGGTTCATTATGAAATAGATCATAATAACCTCCTGCATAAGCTGCATAGTTTGCACTTGTAGCATATGCCCCTGCTCCGATAGTCGCGTATGAGTTAGCAGATGTAAAAGAGCTGGCGGAGTTTACATTCATAAGGCCAAGTGCACCGTTTTTAAGTAAGTACTCAATATTTTTCCCGCCATATGTAACCATTTCTTCATAATTTGTGTCATCAAGAATAACCATTATGACCTTTTTCTCTGAAATTGGTTTTGCATATCCATAATGTGGTATAATCATTACAAACATTATAAGTATCATAAAAATTACGATGCCTTTTTTCATATATCCTCCAAAAATAATCGTGTTTTCATATTATACATCGCTATTATATCAATAGGATGCCAACCTTGCAACAAAATTGAAATTTTCAAATAGTTGAGATGGCTCTTTCATTGTGCTAAATTATAGGAGGATAGATTTTTCTAAACCGTATATTAATTTTCGAAGGTGTGAAGTTTATATGCCTATTACCGGCACTGCAAAGATTGATTATAGAACCAAAAACCTGATCAAGCGCTTAAAGCCGGGAGATATTGCCATAATCCATCATGAAGACTTAGATGAAGTAGGAGCGCTGGGTCTAGTAAATTGCAAGGTTAAGGCTGTTATTAATGCGCAAAAATCAATAACGGGCCGTTATCCTAATCCCGGTCCTGAGATACTGGCAAATGCCAATATTCCGATTTTAGATGATGTAGGCGAAGATATAATGTCGCTTGAAGAGGGCTCTGTCATTACAATCGAGGATGACGGCAAAATTTATTGCGAAAACAAACTTATAGGCGAAGGGGTATTTTTGACTCCCGAGATTATTAAATCAAAAATGGAAGATGCAAAACGAAACATTGAAAATTCCCTTGATGAGTTTATAAACAATACTTTGGACTATGCAAAAAAAGAAAAATACTTAATAATGGGCGGTGTCTCAATACCCGATATAAATACTCCAATTAACGGACGGCATGTTTTAATCGTTGTAAGGGGCAACAACTATAAAGAAGATCTTGCCGCAATTAAAACTTACATTGATGAAGTCAGACCCGTGCTTATAGGAGTTGACGGCGGAGCTGATGCGCTTTTGGAGTACGGCTATACCCCTGACATTATTATCGGTGATATGGACAGCGTATCAGATAACACTTTAAGAATTTGCAAAGAAAAAGATATTGTAGTTCATGCATATCCAGACGGCAGATCACCGGGGCTTGAAAGAATAAAGAAATTAGGCCTTGATGCAAAAATTTTCACATCTCCCGGCACTAGTGAAGACATAGCAATGCTTTTAGCGTATGAAAAAGGCGCAGATTTAATAGTAGCTGTAGGCACTCATTCAAGTATGATAGATTTTTTAGAAAAGGGCCGCAAGGGCATGGGGAGCACTTTTTTAGTCAGGCTGAAGGTCGGGTCAATCTTAGTAGACGCAAAAGGTGTCAGTAAGCTTTACAACCAAAGATTGCGTCCTTCCTACATGCTGGGAATTTTTGCTGCCGCTTTGGTGCCGATTCTTGTAATTTTTAATATTTCTCCGCCTATTAAGCATGCATTAAAACTCTTGGAACTTAGATTAAAAATGCTTTTACCTTAAAGGAGCAAAAATATGCTGATTAACATAAAATATTTAGTCATTACTGTAATATCGATTTTTTTAGCACTGGGTATTGGTATACTTGTAGGAGTTCAAATGGATTCTGAAGAAATTATAGTTGAGCAGCAGGAAATTACGCTTCAAAAAATGGAAGAAAAGTTTAGTGAACTCAATCAAACCAACGAGGAACTTAAAAACCAGATCCAGAAGCTCTCTGATGCAAACCAATTAAGCGAGACTTATATAAAAAATATTTTTCCCGACTATATAAAGGGTAAACTTGCAGGAATGCACGTTGTAGTTGTTGAAACATCCGGGGACTACGTCTATACCGAGATGCGTCAGGCTCTTAAAGCAGCAGGTGCCGATGTTGTATCTATAAGTTTTGATAATGATAAACTTTTTAATATGACCGAAGAAGACGAAAGCGAATTGATGGCATATTTCAAGCTTACAAGCAAGGAAAACATCATTCCTGCCATTGTCAAAAATGTTTCAGATGCAGCTTATGGCAAAGCAAATAAGGAGAACGTAGCTTTTCTAATAGAAAAAGGTATATTATATGTTAGCGGTAATTTGGAAACTCCTGCAAACTATGTGGTTATTGCCGGAGGAAGCAGCCGAGACGAAGGCGATAACAGATATGAAGCCATTGATATCCCTTTGATAAGAGAACTTAAAAAATATTCCCTACCGGTTATCGGCGTAGAAACTACGGATGCAAAAATTTCCTATATTGAAATGTATAAAAAGCAAAATATCTCTACCGTCGACAATGTAGATACTGTAATCGGACAAACTTCGTTGATACTTGTTATGACTGGAAAAGAAGGCCATTACGGAGTCAAAAACAGTGCTAATTCACTTATGCCTTTCTTGAGCGAGGAGGAAAAGACCCAGTGAAAGCAAGCATACTAATCCCAGCTTTTAATGAAGAAAAAAACATTGCAAAAACTCTTGATGGTTTAGCGGAATTTAAAGATAAATTTTGCAAGGAACGCCAAATAGAATTGCAGGTATTGGTAATTGATGACGGATCCTCTGACCGAACCGCAGCGATTGCGGCAGAGAAGGGGGTAAAAGTTATAAAGCTTGCCTCAAACACCGGAAAAGGCGGGGCCCTTCGGGAGGGACTAAAGTATGCAGAGGGTGATATCGTAGTCTTTTTAGACGCAGATTTACAGGAAACTTCGCAAGAGGTATCCAAATTGCTGCTTCCTATTCTAGAGGATAGTGCCGATGTAACCATTGCCAAATTTAAGCCGGTGGCCGGTAAAAAAGGGTTTGGCCTTGTAAAAGCATTGGCTTTTTATGGGGTTAAATCCCTTACAGGTAGAGAAATTACAACAGCACTTTCAGGTCAGCGAGCCTTCAAGAGGCAAGTCTTAAATGATATCCAGGGGATACCTGAAGGCTTTGGCATAGAAGTCGGCATGTTGGTAGATATACTCAGGAAAGGCTATAGAGTGCAGGAAGTAGACGTGGATATGAGTCATGATGTAACAGGTAGAGATTTTAGTGGTTTTGTTCATAGAGGCAAGCAGTTTTTAGATATTTTAAAAGTTCTTGTTCGAAAAAAGGGGGGTCGATAATGTCTACATTTTATGTTATTACTTTTTTGCTTTTTTTAGCGGCAACTTATCTTGCGACTCAACAGTTTATTAGCATTTTTGAAGAAGGGAAGGTACTTGTAAAAAACTATAAAGGGGTTTTAATACCTCAGGGAATCGGCATTATTTTCCCTATTTTTTATCTTGCTTGGTCTGCTCTGTTTGGATTAATTTTCGGCAAATTTCCGATGGATATATTTTTGATTTTACTTGCTGTTTTTTCAGCAAGTTTTATTGGCTTTATAGATGATATGCTGGGCGCAAGAAATGTTTTAGGTTTTAAAGGGCACTTTGGCAAGCTGCTGCAGGGTAAACTTACAACCGGAGGATTAAAGGCTATTTCGGGTTTGCTTGCTGCCTTCGTTATAAGTGCGGTTATTGCACCGGATGCTATTTTTGAAGTTATTTTAAACACTCTTGTCATAGCACTTTTTACAAATCTATTTAACTTACTGGATTTAAGACCGGGCCGTTCTATAAAATTTTTCCTTATTTTATTTATAGTTTTTCTTCTAGGGCTTGCATTTGGGCAAAAATTATCTTATGGTCTGCCATATCTTCCTTTGGTGGGAATTATTTTAGGTTATTTCCCTTATGATTTAAGTGCCAAGTGCATGATGGGCGATGCAGGTTCAAATGTTATCGGAATGTCAATGGGGATTCTTGCTGCCTCTGCTTTTGAAGTTTATACGAAGATTTTGATTCTGATACTTCTTATAGCAGTGCATATCTATACAGAAAAATATTCGCTGACAGACTTGATTAATAAAAACCGTTTTTTAAGTTTTTTAGACGAACTTGGCAGATAAAGGAGAAATTCAATGATTTCTTATGCAAAGGGAACAGTGAAAAGCATTTTATCGACAAGAAAAGGCGTAACTGAGATAGAAGTTGAAATTGGCAGAGAAAACTTTAAAGCAATAAACTATGATTTCTTGACAGGTCAGGTAGCCGTTGGAGATAGTGTGCTTTTAAATACAACAGCACAGGATTTAAAATTAGGCAGTGGCGGGTATCATTTTGTAGTATCTGTAAATTGTGGGGAAAGTTTTGTAGCTGAAAATGCCCCGGGCCATATAATGAAGCTTAGGTATACCCCGCTTCAATTTGCAGTTTTAAGTGCTGAAGAAGAAGATAGCCCTTATCATAGCATTTTTAATAATTTCTCCGGCCTCGGCAGAAAACCCGTAATTATCGGCGAACTGCACAGTATGGTTGCGCCGGCGGTTTTCGGTGTAAAGCGAAATAGACCGAAGTTAAAGGTCTCATATATTATGACAGACGGCGGAGCATTGCCCTTAAGCTTTAGTAAAACCGTCGAATATTTAAAAGAGAATAATCTAATTGATGGAACTGTTACATACGGTCAGGCTTTTGGGGGAGATATTGAGTCTGTAAATATTTATACTGCTTTAATATCGGCTTTTGAAATCTTGCATTCTGATGTAGCTGTTGTCGCAATGGGCCCCGGCATAACTGGCACAGGAACCGAATACGGTTTTTCGGGTATTGAGCAAGGACCTATCATAGATGCGGTAAATAATCTGGGAGGTCTGCCAATTTTTATTCCAAGAATAAGTTTTGCCGACAAAAGAAAGCGGCATTGCGGGATAAGCCATCACAGTATTACGGTGCTTAATAAAGTCGCAATGAGCAGCGCAAATATTGTTGTTCCTAAGTTTTCAGGAAATAAGTTCGATTGCATACAAAAACAAATAGATGAAAATACCTTAAATCAAAAACACAAAATTATCTATGTTGATGAATTAGAAAAGCTCACACAAGACCTTTTATCTTTTGATTTTAAACTGTCTACCATGGGAAGAGGAATTGATAAGGACGCAGAATTTTTTATAACAGCTGCCGCGGCGGGATATTATGCATCAAGTATTTGATAAAAATTTATTATTGTGAGCAAAAAAGAGGCATCTTAGAATTATTTAAAGAAATAATTCTAAGATGCCTCTTTTTTATACCCGTGAACCACTCGCCACTTACTCATTCATTCGTTGAAAGGGGAGCTTCTTGGTCAATAGAGGGTTAAAAAATTATTTGTAGATTTCCGTTCCTTCTGTTTTAATTAATTCCTTAAACTCTTTTATTATTTGCTTTGTTATCGGACCGGGTTTGCCGTCTGCAATAGGACGTCCGTCAACTTTAACTACAGGAACTGCTTCAGCTGCTGTTCCGGAAAGGAAACATTCATCTGCTGTAAAGACCTCGTATCTGGTAAATACCTTTTCTTCTACTTTTATTCCAAGTCTTTCTGCGGCTTCTATTATTGCATTTCTGGTTATTCCGACTAAAATGCCTACATAGGGCGGCGGAGTTATGAGAACACCATTTTTCACAATAAAGATATTATCGCCGGTACATTCTGCCACATAATCTTCGTTGTTTAATAATAAAGCTTCAGGTGCCCCTGCTAAGTTTGCCTCTAGCTTTGCCATTATGTTATTTAAGTAGTTTAGCGACTTCATTTGAGGATTTACACCTTCTGGCCTGTTTCTCCTAGTTGCCGCTGTAATAATTTCCATACCCTTTTCGTAAAGTTCTTCAGGATATAGCACTATTTTATCGGCAATACATACAACGGTAGGCTTGCTGCACTTTTTCGGGTCAAGACCCAGGTCTCCTGCTCCTCTAGATATTACCAGTCTTATATATGCATCCTGCAGCTGGTTTCTTCTCAATGTTTCCAGAACAACTTCAGTCATTTCTTCTTTGGTAAGGGGAACGTTAATCATTATGCCGCGAGCGCCGTTATATAACCTGTCAATATGCTCTTTTAATTTGAACACTCTGCCGTTATAGGCTCTAATACCTTCAAAAACGCCATCGCCATATAAAAAGCCGTGGTCAAAAACGGAAATTTTGGCTTCTTCCTTTGGATAGTACTTGCCATCTACGTAAATTTGAATACTCATCTAGAAATTTCCTCCCTCAAAGTTTTATAAATTAGTGCTTGTTTCCTGATAAAAGTATAACACAAATAGTCTTTGCACTTACATATATTAATATACATCTATTTGCATTAATTAATCAATCCCTAACATTTCACTGATAGGTTTTCCTGCAGGTACCATCGGCATAACATTTTCTTCTGCATCTATTTTAACATCTATAACCACAGGTGCATTAAGCTGGATTGCGTTGTGGATAATTTTTGGAAGCTCATTCTTATCATCGACTTCAAATCCCTGCACTCCACATGCTTCTGCAAGTTTTGCGTAATTTACGTCTGCACCTTCAAGAGATACCTGGGAATATCTTTTGTCAAAAAACAGTTCCTGCCATTGTCTTACCATGCCTAAGGTCCGGTTGTTAAATATCACCGTAATAACCGGGATTTTGTGCCTGGACGCGGTTATAAGTTCATGGCAATTCATTTCAAAACTGCCATCCCCTGCGATATTGAAAACTATTTTATCTTTCCTTCCAACTTTTGCTCCAAGCGCTGCCGGAAGGCCGAAGCCCATGGTCCCTAATCCGCCGGAAGATATGAAGGTTCTCGGCTCTTTAAATTTGTAATACTGGGCAGCCCACATTTGATGCTGGCCTACTTCTGTCACAATAATTGCTTCACCTTTACTCTGTCTGTAAATTTCTTCTATTACATACTGAGGCTTAAGTCCCTCTTCGGAATATTTGAGAGGATAGAGATTTTTCATGCGGGCTACCTCGTTTACCCAATCCTCGTTTTTTACAGGCGGCAAGATATCAAGCAAATTAATTAAAAATTGTTTCACATCTGCTTTTATTCCTAAATCCACGTCAACATTTTTGCCTATTTCTGCTCTATCAATATCAACATGTATAATTTTTGCATTAGGAGCAAATTTTTTAACATCCCCTGTAACCCTGTCATCAAACCTGGCACCTAAAGCTATCAAAAGATCGCATTCAGTTACAGCCATGTTTGCATAGGCCGTGCCATGCATGCCAAGCATTCCAAGGGCAAGGGGATGGTCAGCCGGAAAGGACGAAAGACCCATTAAGGTTGTTGTAACCGGTGCATTGATTTTTTCGGCAAGCTTTAGAAGTTCCTCGGCGGCGTCAGATGTCACAATTCCACCGCCTGCATAAATGACCGGTTTTTTAGCTCTTTCAATCATTTCAGCTGCTTTTTCTACTAATTTATTAAAACCGCTGGAAGGTTCAAGTTTGGTAAGGTATGTCCTTACAAAACCGTTTACTTCCTTTTCTACCTCGTTGTAGTTTACTTCGCCTGCCATCACATCTTTTGGCAAATCTATGAGCACTGGACCAGGTCTGCCGCTAGTTGCAATCGTATATGCTTCTTTGACCTTTTTTACGATTTCATTTTTGTTTCTTATTAAAAAACTGTGTTTCGTAATAGGCAAAGTAATCCCTGTAATATCAACTTCTTGAAAGGAATCTCTGCCCAAAAGATCCAGTGCAACCTGACCGGTAAAGGCAAGAAGGGGCACTGAATCCATATATGCGTTTGCAATTCCTGTCACTAAATTTGTAGCTCCGGGGCCGGAAGTGCTCAAGACTACCCCTACCTTACCAGTTGCTCTGGCGTAGCCGTCTGCTGCATGGGCTGCTCCTTGTTCATGCACAGTCCTTATGTGTCTGATTTCCTTGCAGCTGTACAGAGCATCGTAAATCGGCAGCGCTGAACCGCCTGGGAAACCAAAGATAGTATTAACACCTAATTCGCTTAATGTTTTTAGTAAGAGTTCAGCACCAGTCATAATTATCCCCTTCTTCTATTTAATAATAAATTTTTACATCGTTTAAAGATAACTTCAGTATGGAGGTAAAATAAAAAGACCTTCCGCCTAACCTTATAAAAGGGGCGAAAGATCTTCGCGTTACCACCCTAGTTCATTTATACCTTGCGGTATAAATCTCAGTAGGTACGGGGCGCCTTGCCCGATACCCGGCCTTTCTAACGGGGGCCAATTTCCTTATAAGGAACCCGGCCAGAATTACTATAAGTTCACTCTGGCAGCTCCGAGACGATTTTCACTGATAGTTTCAAGCATCGGCTTTCACCTTATCCGACTCTCTTTAGCTTGAAAGAATCGCTACTCTTCTCTTCACAGCTTTTAAAAACCAATATATTGTTTTATATTATAACACCTGAGTTTAGAAAATTCAACTATGATTTTTGTAAAAATTTCAAATGTAACTTTTTATTATGTCTCCCATTTCCGAGGTTGACACTACTTTTTTTGCGCCTGCTCGTATGTCAAATGTCCTGTATCCTTCATTGAGTGTTTTTTCGACTGCATTTTGCACTGAAGCAGCAGCCTCTTTTTTATCAAAGGAATATTCCAGCATCATAGCTGCTGATAGAATGCATGCAACTGGGTTCGCCTTTCCAAAACCTGCAATATCCGGAGCTGAGCCGTGTATAGGCTCGTAAAGATACGGTTTGCTGTCTCCAAGGCTTGCAGAAGGCAGCATTCCAATAGAGCCCGTAAGCACTGAAGCTTCATCGCTTAGTATATCTCCAAAGGTGTTTTCCGTTAAAATAACATCAAATTGACGAGGGTTTAATATAAGCTGCATCGAGCAATTATCGACATACATGTGGGAAAGAGTGACATCAGGATAATCTTTTGCCATTTCCGTAACAATACTTCTCCATAGTCTTGAAGTCTCTAAAACATTAGCTTTATCTACTGAAGTTAGGTGTTTTTTCCTTCGTTGCGCCGCTTCAAAGGCTATGCGGGCTACTCGCTTAATTTCTTTGTCGGTATACTCCATAGTGTCAAATCCTCTTACACCATCTGCTGTCTTTTCAATGCCTCTAGGTTTGCCAAAATAAAGTCCCCCTGTAAGTTCTCGAACTATCATTATGTCAAGTTCATCGCCAATAATTTCCCTTTTAATCGGCGAAGCATCGGCTAATGCTTTAAATAAAATTACTGAGCGCAAATTTGCATAAAGGTCAAGACTTTTTCTAAGTCCTAAAATTGCCTGCTCCGGCCGCTTTTCTTTCGGCAGCGTATCCCACTTCGGTCCTCCTACTGCACCAAATAAAATCCCATCAGAGCTTTTGCAAAGTTCTATGACTTTATCCGGCAAGGGCGTGCCATATGCATCTACTGCGGCTCCTCCTACAATTCCTTCTTCAAACTGAAAGCCTATATTATATTTTTCCCCTACCGCTTTTAAAATCTTTACCGCTTCGGCAATTATTTCGGGACCTATACCGTCTCCCGGCAAAAGGGCTACTTTATACACTATTTCTTCACCTCTTTTGCATAATTCATAAGACCGCCTGCGCTTATTATCCCCTTAATAAATTCAGGGAAGGGTCTTGCATAAAAGATTTCGCCGGATGTTATATTCTTTATAGTTCCACTGTCTGTATCTATTTCTAATTCATCGCCTGTCTTTATTTTCTCACTGCACCCCGGACACTCTAATATCGGAAGACCGATATTTATAGAGTTTCTATAAAATATGCGGGCAAAAGACGATGCCACAACACAGCTTATACCTGCCGATTTTATCGCAAGAGGCGCATGCTCTCTTGAACTACCGCAGCCAAAATTATTTCCTGCTACGATAATATCGCCGGGTTTAATTTTTTGAGTAAAGTCAGGGATTATATCTTCCATGCAATGTGCCGCTAATTCTTTGGGGTCAGTTGTATTTAGATAACGTGCAGGTATTATTACATCAGTATCTATATTGTCGCCAAAGACCCATGCTTTGCCTTTAAAAATCATCGCCAACAACCTCCTTCGGATGGGCAATCCTTCCTTTTATTGCAGATGCCGCTGCTACCAAAGGACTTGCAAGGTAAACTTCGCTTTCGGGGTGACCCATTCTTCCAACAAAGTTCCTGTTTGTAGTGGAAACAGCTTTTTCTCCTTTTGCAAGAACCCCCATGTGGCCGCCAAGGCAGGGTCCACATGTAGGTGTGCTTACGGCCGCACCGGCTTCGATGAAAATCTCGGTTATCCCTTCACGCATCATTTCCTGATAAACTTGCTGCGTTGCAGGAATTACTATCATGCGCACATAAGGGTGAACCTTATGGCCTTTTATGACGCTTGCGGCAAGCCTCATATCTTCTAACCTGCCATTGGTGCACGAACCTATTACAACTTGATCTATTTGGATATTAGAAGCCTCATCAACATCTACCACATTTTCAGGAAGGTGAGGCAGGGCAACTTTTGGCTGCATATTTTCTACGTTATACTCGATTATATCTGCATATTTAGCATTTTCATCGCTTTTGAATATATTGTAAGGTCTTTTAGCTCGACTTCTAATATATTCCAGCGTTATATCATCCGGATTTATTATGCCGTTTTTAGCTCCTGCTTCAATGGCCATATTTGCCATGGTCAGTCTTCCGTCCATACTAAGGGAGCTGATGGCATCTCCTGTAAACTCCATGGCTTTATAAAGGGCTCCGTCAACACCGATATCTCCTATGGTGTGCAAAATCAAGTCTTTGCCTGTAATCCATTTATTCAATTTGCCGTAATAGACAAATTTTATTGTCTCGGGAACTTTAAACCAACATTGGCCTGTCATCATAGCAAACGCCAAGTCAGTAGATCCCACTCCTGTAGAAAATGCTCCAAGGGCGCCATATGTGCATGTGTGAGAATCTGCCCCGATTACAAGATCTCCCGGCAGCACAATTCCCTGCTCCGGCAAAAGCGCATGTTCAATTCCCATGCGGCCTACTTCGTAATAATGGAGTATATTTTGTTCTTTTGCAAACTCTCTCAAAGACTTGCATAGTTCTGCTGATTTTATATCTTTATTAGGGGCAAAATGATCAGGTATAAGGGCAACCTTTTCTTGATTAAAAACTTTTCCCCCTCCTGCTTTTTTAAATTCTTCTATTGCAACGGGTCCGGTAATATCATTTGCTAAGGCAAGATCTACATCTGCCATAATAAGCTCGCCGGGCTCTACAAAATTCTTTCCTGCATGATTTGCAAGGATTTTTTCAGTAATGGTCATTCCCATTAAAAAGCCACCTCCCTAAGACGATTTACCATTGCCATTATTCCAAAGTGTTTTATTCATTGCATTGGCATATGCCATAACACTGGCTTCAATAATATCAGTGCTCAGACCCCTGCCCAAGAATATCTTGCCATCTTTATCCACTTTTACGGTAACTTCACCTAACGCATCTTTTCCGCCGGTAACTGATTTTATGGAGTAATCAACTAGCTTGCAATCAATATTACAAGCACGTTCAAGAGCTCTGTATAATGCATCAATAGGGCCACTGCCTGTAGCTGCTTCTTCCACAATCTCGCCATTTATGTTAACTCTAACGCTAGCAGTAGCCATTGCCTTGTTCCCCGTCGACACTTGGAAGCATTCGACTTCTATGCTTTGCGGAAGCTTAACCGCTTGATCTTCTACAATTGCTTCAATATCCAGATCTGTGACTTCTTTCTTTTTATCGGCTAGTTCTTTGAATCTTTCAAATGCCTTATCAAGTTCATCTTGCGGCAGTTCATACCCTAGTTCTTTAAGTCTTTCGGCAAAAGCATGCCTTCCCGAATGTTTACCGAGAACTAAAGTATTTGTTGCAAGGCCTATGGACTCAGGAGTCATTATTTCATAGGTAGACTTTTCGGCCAAAACCCCATGCTGGTGAATTCCCGCTTCATGAGCAAAAGCGTTTGCACCTACGACTGCTTTATTCGGTTGTATGGCTATTCCTGTAATTGTGCTTACAAGCTTGCTGGTACGATAAATTTGCCGCGTATTAATACTATGCTCCACCTTATAAAAATCTTTCCGGGTATTAAGTGCCATTACGATTTCTTCTAATGCAGCATTTCCCGCTCTCTCTCCTAATCCGTTCACAGCGCATTCAATTTGAGTTACTCCACACAGCACAGCCTCTAACGAATTTGCTACCGCCATTCCAAGATCGTCATGGCAGTGGACGCTGACTTTTGCTTTATCTATTTCGGGAACCCTTTCCATTAATGTAGTTACTAAATTAGCGAACTCTCTGGGTGTCGCATAGCCTACCGTATCCGGGATATTAATGACCGTAGCGCCTGCTTTAATTGCTTCCGAATACAATCTGCATAGAAATTCTATGTCAGACCTGGATGCGTCCTCTGCTGAAAATTCCACATCCTCAACATAAGATTTGGCTCTTTTTACTGCAGCCACTGCAGCTTCCAAAACCTCGTCTTCAGTCATCTTTAATTTATATTTCATATGAATAGGTGATGAAGCTATGAATGTATGGATTCTGGGTCTTTCCGCAGGTTTTAAGGCCTCTGCAGCTCTATCTATATCCTTAGATGTAGCTCTTGCAAGACCTGCAATAATTGGGCCCCTTACTTCTTCAGCAATCGCTTTGACTGCATTAAAATCTCCGTTAGAAGCTATAGGAAAGCCTGCTTCTATCACATCCACCGACAGTTTTTCAAGCTGTTTTGCTATTTCAAGTTTCTCTTTTGCATTTAAGGAAATGCCTGGTGTTTGTTCGCCATCTCTTAAGGTTGTATCGAAAATTTCAACTTTCCTAGTCATACACATTCCACCTTTTTTGATAATTCTGATTTATTTTATTGTTCTTAAGGCTGGTATTTTTAGGAAGGCGGCGTAAAGCCGCCTCGCATTTTACGATTGTCTTTAATATGTTTATTTCTTTTTCTTAAGCCAGGGCATCATGCTTCTTAGCTCTGCCCCTACTTTTTCTATTTGGTGCTCTGCTTCCTTTGCCTGAATTGCTCTATAGACAGGTCTTCCACTTTGATTTTCCAATATCCAGTTCTTGGTAAATTGCCCTGTCACTATCTCATCTAGTACCTTTTTCATTTCCTTACGGGTATCTTCGTTTATGATGCGCTTGCCCACCATAAAATCTCCATATTTTGCGGTATCGCTTACGGAATATCTCATCCAGCTTAAACCGCCTTCATATATTAAGTCCACTATAAGTTTCATCTCATGTAAACACTCAAAATATGCTATCTCAGGCTGGTATCCTGCTTCCACAAGGGTTTCAAAACCGGCTTTTATAAGCTCTGAAACGCCACCGCAAAGCACGCACTGCTCGCCGAATAAGTCAGTCTGGGTTTCTTCTGCAAAAGTGGTCTCTATAACGCCGGCACGTGTGCCGCCTATACCTCTTGCATATGCTAAAGCAATATCTTTTGCTCTGCCTGTATAGTCTTGCTCAACTGCTACGAGGCAGGGAACGCCAGCCCCTTCCTGATATGTTCTTCTTACAAGATGCCCGGGACCTTTAGGTGCCACCATAAATACGTCAACATATTCCGGTGGTATTACCTGACTGTATACAATTGCAAAACCATGAGCAAATGCAAGGGCATTTCCGGGTTTTAGATAAGGTTTAATTTCTTCTTCATAAACCTTACCCTGAATGTGGTCTGGAATTAGCATCATTATAATATCAGCCGCTTTGGCTGCTTCGCTTACTGTCTTTACTGTAAGGCCTGCCTCTTCGGCGATTTTCCAGGATTTGCTTCCTTCATACAGTCCCACAACCACATTAACTCCACTTTCCTTCAAGTTTAATGCATGTCCATGGCCTTGACTCCCATAACCTATAACTGCTACGGTTTTCCCTTCTAATAATTGTAAATCAGCATCGCTGTCATAATACATTTTTGCCATTATTAAGCTTCCTCCTCAATTTTTATGGTATTAGAACCTCTATTTACGGCAATAACGCCGGTTCTAACAAGTTCTTTTATGCCAAAGGGCCTTAAAAGCTCTTCGAATGCGGATACTTTGTCCTTGTCACCGGTAAGCTCTATCGTAAGAGACTTTTGGCTAACATCAACTATGCTCGCTCTAAAGATTTCTGCAATCTGAATTATCTCTGACCTCATATGCGAATCTGCATCAACTTTTATAAGCACTAATTCCCGTGTCACAGAATCCTCTGGAACAATTTTACTTACCTTAATAACATCAATTAGCTTGTTTAGCTGTTTTTTTACTTGTTCAACTACATTTTCATCTCCGTCAACGACTATGGTCATTCTGGAAATATCAGGATTTTCTGTGGTCCCTACCGCAAGACTGTCAATGTTAAAGCCTCGCCTGCTAAAAAGACCTGCTATCCTGAATAATACACCGGGTTGGTTTTCTACAAGCACTGAAAGTGTTGTTTTCATGTTATTACCCTCCAATCATTTCATTGATAGGAGAACCGGTCAGCACCATTGGGTATACATTTTTATGAATATCAATAATGCACTCTAATAAAAACGGACCATCATGGGATAGCATAGTATCTATAGCATCAGATACTTCGTCCTGCTTCTCAATTCTCATGGATTTTATGTTATAGCCTTCTGTAATTTTCGTAAAATCAGGAACAAATTTGAAAAATACTTGATTATAGCGCTTATCACAGTAAAATTCTTGAAGCTGTCTTACAAGGCCTAATCCGGAATTATTAAATAAAATCATTTTTACAGGAAGATCATTTTCTGCAATCGTAGCCATCTCGTTCAAGTTCATTTGGATACTTCCATCACCGCATATATTAATAACTAAGGCATCCCTGTTTGCAATCTGAACTCCCATAGCCGCAGGTAAACCATAGCCCATGGTGCCTAAGCCGCCTGATGAAATAAAAGTTCTGGGCTTTATAAATTCATAATGCTGAGCAGTCCACATCTGATGCATACCAACTTCAGTTGTGATTATGGCTTTTCCTTTAGTTTTGTCAGAAAGTGTGCGAATTATTTCAATTGGATCTAATTTATCTTTGTCTTCAAGGCCCTTGTATTCGGCTTCCTTTTTAAGATTTGCCGCATATTTATTCCATGTTGAAGGTGCTTTGGGCTGGACATTTTTAGCTATTTCTCCTAAAACCTGCTTTACATCTCCCACTATAGGAATATCCGGTTTAACGTTTTTTCCTATTTCTGCAGGGTCGATGTCAATGTGTATTATTTTAGCCTTTGGAGCAAAACCGTCAATTTTGCCTACACTCCTGTCGGCAAATCTTGCTCCTGCCGCAATTAGCAAATCTGAATCGGTAACAATCTTATTAGCCGATGCCAGGCCATGCATGCCAAGCATTCCCATATAAAGCGGATGATCGGATGGAAAAGAGCCTATGCCCATGAGTGTAGTTACAACAGGTATATTTGCCTTAGTGGCAAGCTCAAAAAGTATATCTTCGGCTCCTGCCATGTTTATACCGCCGCCTGCGCAAATAACAGGGCAGCGTGCTTTGTTGATTAATTCTGCAGCTTTTTGTATTTGTTTCGGATGTCCCACAACATTTGGCTTATATCCGCGCAATACGACTTTTTCAGGATATTTGAAATTTATTTTAGCCTCGGCTACATCTTTAGGTAAATCTATCAGCACCGGCCCGGGCCTGCCTGTAGATGCAATATAAAAAGCCTCTTTTACTATCTTTGGAATGTCGTTGGGATTTTTAACAAGATAGTTGTGTTTTGTAAACGGTGCAGTTGCCCCGGTTATGTCAACTTCTTGAAAAACATCTTTACCGATTACAGATGTTGCCACCTGACCGGTAATAGCTACTATCGGAATAGAGTCCATATAAGCTGTCGCAATCCCCGTAACAAGATTAGTTGCCCCGGGACCTGATGTCGCCATACATACTCCTACTTTTCGTGAGACTCTTGCATAGCCGCTGGCTGCATGAGCAGCTCCTTGCTCGCAGCGTGTTAAAATGTGTCGTATCGATGAATCTTTTAAAGCATCATATACCGGCAGTATAGCTCCTCCCGGATATCCGAAAATGTATTCTACCTCCTCAATTTCCAGCGATTTTACAAGGGCCTCTGCTCCTGTCATTTTCATCTACCACACCACCTTTCTTAAGCTGTATATAAAATTAACCCCTCGCCTTGAGATATCATCTCAGGGACGAGGGGTTTTTTCCCGTGGTACCACCCTGTTTTGCCATACCTTGCGGTATAAGCCTTATGAAGTAGAAAACTACTTCATTTTAACGCAATACTGCGGCATCGGACTACTGCTGTTTCGCCCGAGCTGTTCAGGAGCGAGCATCTAATGAATAGGCGGACCGGATTACACCTTACCCGGCTCTCTTTGCCGCTTTCCTCATTATCCTCTCCATCATTACAATTGATAGTATAAATTTCTTGGTATTGTTATGTATTTTATCACGATTTTCAATTATGTCAAGAGTTATTTTTGATTTGTGTCTTATTCTGCAATAATGTCGTTTTCTACCTCATGGACACGTATAAGATTGGTAGTGCCTGTTACATTTATAGGAACCCCTGCAGTTATAACAACCATGTCTCCGTTTTTTACTATTCCGGTATCTAAAGCACCCCTTACTGCTTCAGAAAACATTTCATCAGTTGAAGATGTTTCGCGAACCAGCACCGGGATTACACCATAAACAATTTGAAGTGTTTGTAAGGTTTTTTTTCTGAAAGTGACTGCGATTATCGGAGCAGTCGGCCTGTACTTTGCAACAGCCCTGGCTGTGTATCCTGATTTAGTAGATGTGATAATTGCTGCCGCCTTAATTTCTGCAGCTATGGAACATGTAGCATGGCTTATGGCATCCGTGACCGATTTTGCGATTATCGGTCTTGGATTTTGTGTTCTGTGTTTTGCTCTTTCTACAAGGGCATCATCGGCTTTCTGTGCTATACTTGCCATCATTCTGACAGCCTCCACAGGATACTTTCCGGATGCCGTTTCACCGGACAGCATAATCGCATCGGTTCCATCAAAAATAGCATTTGCCACATCGGTCACTTCAGCTCTGGTAGGACGAGGATTTCTAATCATGGAATCCAACATCTGAGTTGCGGTGACGACAGGCTTTCCTGCTGCGTTGCATTTAGCTATAATTTTCTTTTGTACAAGGGGTATCTCTTGTACAGGTATTTCGACTCCTAAGTCGCCCCGAGCCACCATTATCCCATCAGCAGCATTTATTATTTCATCTATATTTTGGACACCTTCTCCATTTTCTATTTTTGCGATTATGTGAACTTCTTCTCCACCGTTGGAATTGAGAACTTTTCGGATATCTTTCACATCGGAAGCTTTTCTGACAAAGGATGCTGCGACAAAATCAATTCCCATATTTATTCCGAATATAATATCTTCAATGTCTTTTTTAGATAAGGCAGGTAAGTCCAAGGATTTGCCCGGGATATTTACACCTTGTCTATCAGTTAAAACGCCCCCGTTTACAACCCTGCACACAACTTTTTCTCCTATTATTTCCTTAACACAAAGTTCTATCAAACCATCTGAAAGCAGTATTTTATCACCGGGGACAACCGTTTTAGCTAATTTCTCGTAATTTATAAAGGCCTGTTCTCTATCACCTATCACAGGTGCTGTTGTAAGTATGAAATCCTGTCCGGTTTCAAGGACAGTCTTTCCGCCTTCGAAATTACCCAGGCGAATCTCCGGCCCCTTGGTGTCAAGAAGTAGTGCTACATTTGCATTAAGTTCGCTGCATGCTTCCCTTAGGGCAACAATCTTTTTCGCATGTTCTTCATAATCTCCGTGAGACAGGTTTACTCGGGCAATATTCATGCCTGCTTGAATAAGCCGGGTTATCGTCTCTTTATCCTGACTTGAGGGCCCGAGAGTGCAAATTATTTTCGTCCTGAGCATAAAATCACATCCTCACAGTGATAAAATATCTGCAAGTTCATATAGCTGCATATTCAATGGTTTTGAAACGCTTAGCACTTTTTCGATATCTGTTGCAACAAATTCCCCGTTAACAACTCCGACCATCTTGTCTTTTACATTCTGCGTAATAAGATCCACGGCCTTGCCTCCCATGCTGCTTGCAAGTATTCTGTCGTAGGCTGATGGGTTCCCACCTCTTTGCAGGTGGCCTAAAATAATCGCCCTTGTTTCAAGACCGGTTTTTTCTTGTATGGTTTTGCCAATTTCTATGCTGTTTCCCGCGCCTTCAGCTACAATAATTATGCTGTGGAGTTTGCCTCTAACATACCCTTGTTTTATTTTTTCGCAAATTGCATCCAGTTCAAAGGGAATTTCCGGCACCAAAATTGTCTCAGCACCGCTTGCGATGCCTGTATACAAGGCTAAATGTCCGGCTCTTCTTCCCATAACTTCTATGACAAAAGTGCGTTCATGGGAAGTGGCTGTATCTCTGACTTTGTTTAGAGCATCTACCACTGTATTTGCCGCGGTATCAAACCCTATGCAATTGTCAGTATATGCTATGTCATTATCTATCGTTGCGGGTATCCCAATAGTTGGCATTCCAAGTTTTGATAGAGCATTAGCGCCTCTTAAAGAGCCATCGCCGCCGATCACCACAAGTCCCTCTATACCAAAGGCTTCCAGGTTTTTAAGTCCCTTTTCCTGACCCTCTTTAGTCTTAAATTCTTCACATCTTGCCGTAAGAAGCATTGTGCCGCCCCGATGTATTATATCGCCTACAGACCTGAGATCAAGCTTTACAAAATCCGAATTTATAAGGCCTAAAAATCCCCGGTGTATCCCATAAACTTCGATTCCGTTATGAAGAGCCTTTCTGACAACTGCTCTTATAGCTGCATTCATTCCGGGTGCATCGCCGCCACTTGTAAGTATGCCAATTCTGTTCATGATTATTTCTCCTCTCGATTATAAGTTCTTTTCTAATATAAAATTTTGAACTTCTTCAGCCTCTGATTCAGGAACCAATATTTCGATATAGCAGCCGTGTTTCTTGCTTTTCATTACCTCTCTTGTTGTCACTAGGAAACCTTCGTTTTTTATAGCCTCTGCCACTTTATAAGCGGTATCTTCATCTGAGGCTATGTATACAACAGTCCACAAAGTTACGGCCTCCTTTTCTCGATTTTGCCAATGCAACCAAGTCATTGATTCTCTTTTACTGATAATCCATCTAAAAACATGTAATTTTTTAGGCCGGTCATTTTAGAAAATATACTTAGATTATCTGAAGAAATTCCTAATTTATCCTTTAAAATAAAGCTCCTTCCGCTGTCTGAAAGGTGTATCACTACAGGGGTATCGCCGGGGTACATCGCCGAAAATTCCCTTACTCCGTCCAGGTTTATATCTTCATTTTCTGATACAGAAAATACTACCGGTTTTGCAGAGTTATTTTCTTTTAGAGGAATTATTTCCTCGGCAATAACCTTTAAAGATTCGTCCTCTTTATAGCTTAGCCTGCCCTTTACATAAATTTTTGAGTCCGTAAACAGATATGATTTGTACTTTTCAAAAATCGTTGGGAAAATTATAATCTCTATCGTTCCGGTTAAGTCTTCAAGTGTTGCAAAGGCCATTAAATTATTATTCTTTGTAACCTTTGTCTTGATTTCTGTTAAAAGTCCCCCCATAGTCACTGCCATATTGTCTTGAACAGTAGTAGGATCATTCTTATCTTTGCTGTAAAATGTAACATTCCTTGCCAATTCTTCTTCGTGTTCTAAGAGCGGATGGCCGCTTAAATAAATACCCAACATTTCTTTTTCCATTGCAAGAAGTTCTACTTTTGGATATTCCGGCATGTCAGGTAAAGTTTCTTTAAATGACGGGGTATCATCTAGTATGTCAAAAATTGAAATTTGATTTTTCATATTCTGTTTTTGTTGTTTTTGAATATTTGTCAAAGTAGTTTCATAAATTGCCAATAATTGAGATCTTTTTGCTCCGATTGATGAAAATGCACCACTTTTTATTAGGCTTTCTACTGCTTTTTTATTTAAATCTCCGGAAACTTTTTCAGCAAAGTCAGTAAAAGACACAAATTTACCTTTTTCTTTTCGTGCTTTGATGATTGCCCTTGCCACATTTTGGCCGACATTTTTTACGGCAGTAAGCCCAAATCTTATTTTATTGGAAACAACAGTAAAATTTTCATAGCTTTCATTTATATCAGGAGGCAGAACCTCTATTCCCATTCTGCTGCATTCGCTTATATAATAAGCAACTTTATCTGCATTGTCAATCACACTAGTCAGGAGAGCCGCCATAAATTCTACCGGAAAATGGGCTTTAAGATATGCGGTTTGGTATGCTATAACCGCATAAGCTGCTGTATGTGCTTTGTTGAAACCATAACCTGCAAAATAGGATATTTCGTCAAAGATTTTGCCTGCTGTTATTTTATCGATTCCGTTTTTCACGCATCCCTGTATGAAAGACTCCCGCTGAGCTGCCATAACATCTTGTTTTTTCTTTCCCATGGCTTTGCGCAGGATATCTGCTTGAGCAAGGGAAAAGCCTGCCAGCTGCTGGGCAATCTGCATTGCCTGTTCCTGATAAAGGATAATTCCATATGTTTCATCAAGTATGGGTTTTAGTGCGGGATGCAAATAATGAATCTCTTTTTGGCCATTTTTACTTTTTATAAATTCCTCGGCTGCTCCGCTTCCTAAGGGGCCAGGCCTATAAAGTCCGATTATTGCAGCTACATCCTGAAAAGATTCAGGCTGAAGCTCTGTAAGTAAGTTTCTCATGCCGGCACTTTCAAGTTGAAATACACCTGCTGTATTCCCACGGCTTAGCATTTCATAAACCTTTTTGTCATCTAACGGTAGTTTATCAAGGTCTATCTCGATATTCTTTGTGTGGCGCACTATATTTATGGCATCTCTAATGACCGTAAGGGTTCGAAGGCCTAAAAAGTCCATCTTTAGAAGTCCCAGTTCTTCAAGAGCCGTCATCGTATATTGAGTAGCTATAACGCTATCTGCATCACCGATTTTATGAAGCGGCACATGCTCTACAATAGGATCTTTTGAAATAACAACACCTGCAGCATGGGTTGATGCGTGGCGTGGAAATCCTTCAAGAGCCTTTGCTACATCCAAAAGTCTCTTTACTCTTTCATTTTCATTATACATTTTATTTAGTTCGGGATTCATTTCCAATGCCTGTTTAATTGTTATGCCTATTTCCTGAGGTATCATTTTTGCAATCGTATCTACCTCACCGTAAGGATAGCCCATAACTCTGCCCACATCTCGTATGGCAGCTCTTGCCGCCATAGTTCCGAACGTGACGATTTGTGCCACTCTATTTTCGCCATATTTCTTTACAACATAATCTATAACTTCTTGACGTCTTTCGAAACAGAAGTCCACATCAATATCAGGCATTGAAACTCTTTCGGGATTGAGAAAGCGTTCAAATAAAAGATTATATTTCAGTGGATCGATATTTGTTATATGCAAACAATATGCCACAAGGCTCCCTGCGGCAGATCCCCTTCCGGGCCCCACCATTATTCCGTTTTGCCTTGCATAGTTTATAAAGTCCCACACTATCAAAAAATAGCTGGAATAGCCCATCTTTTTAATTGTATCAAGTTCATAATCCAGGCGTTCTTTAATTTTTTCCGTTATAACCGGATATCTGTCATGGGCACCTTCATAGCAAAGTTTTTCCAAGTAATCATCTTGAGTATACCCTTCCGGCACATCAAAGGTGGGAAGATGAATTGTATTAAAATCCAGTTTTACATTACACTTTTCTGCAATTTCAACTGTATTTTTTATAGCATCAGGCGCATAGGCAAAAAGATTGGACATTTCCTGTGCTGGTTTTAAGTAAAACTCTGAGGTCTGAAACTTCATTCTGTTTTCATCATCAAGGGTTTTGCCTGTTTGTATGCACAGCAGTGCATCTTGCACCATGGCATCTTCTTTATCGATATAATGAATATCATTTGTTGCAACCAGTGGAATACCTGTTTCCTTGCTTAATCGCAAAATGTCTTTGATTATCTTTCTTTGTTCTAATATGCCGTGATCTTGTAATTCCAAATAAAAATTGCCCTTACCAAATATTTCATTGAAATTTTCAGCAGTTTTTTTGGCTTCATCATAATTGCCCGCTAAAAGTTGTGAAGGTATTTTGCCGGCAAGACAGGCGCTTAAAGCAATAAGGCCCTCTGAATGGTTTTTAAGAACTTCCATATCGACCCTGGGCTTGTAATAGAATCCTTCTATAAATCCTAGGGAAACAAGTTTCATTAAATTTTTATAGCCCGTTTCATCTTTTGCAAGAAGAACCAAATGGTATAGATTGTCGTCTATGCCGGGTTCGCGATCTTGCATAGTTCTTGCTGCCATATAGACTTCACAACCTATTATCGGCTTTATACCATATGATAGCATGGTCTTATAAAAATCCACGACACCATACATCACGCCGTGATCTGTAATTGCAACGCTTTTCATTTTAAGATCAGATAAATGCTTGGCAAGTCTTTCTATTTCGCATGCACCGTCTAAAAGGCTGTAGTTTGTGTGCACATGTAGGTGGACAAACTCACTCATTAAACTCGCCTACCTCTCTATAACCCTTGCTGAAATAATCGCCTTTGCAACTAGCTTTCCTTCGTGGATAAGGTTTATTTCGGCTTTTCCGGATTTGCGTCCGATGTCTATTATTTTAGCTTCAACCTCAATTTCTTCTTCCAGCTGCACCGGTTTGGAAAAATACACGGTAAAGCTATCTAAAACTGTCTCCAGTTTTTTTTGAGCCCTAAATGCCTCAAAACCCGCATTTGCCATTATCGTCATAAGAGCCCCACTGCTTGCAACACCGTATGGATTTAGCATCACAGGGTCTGTTTTGCCTCGAAGTTTTACCCCATCTTCTGTCTTAAGCATTGAAAATCGATTCATTATTATGGCATCTGCAGTCTCTCCCAGTTGGGGTTGAAAGCTTAGATGCTGCAGTGCCTTTATTGCATCTTTTCGGGTCAAGATGCCAACGAGCTTCTTATCTTCCACCACCGGTATCAGTTTTATGCCTTCCCAAACCATTAGCTGCGCTGCATGAGCTACGGGAGTATCCTTTGTAAGTGTGATAGGATCTTTGCTCATTACATCTTTTATCGGCACATCATCTTCAAGGCTTGATATATCATTTATAGTAACAATACCGCAAACCTTCATATCCTTATCTACAACAGGAAACTTGCTATGCTGGGTCATTTTATAAAGCTTTCGCCAATCACCTATAGTCGCATCAATAGTTAAATAGTCAGGGTTTGTCACCATGGCATCTTTGACTCTTGCCACTTCTTTACGCACAAGTCTTTTATAGATAGCACGATTAATAATAGTTGCAACAGTAAATGTGTCATAAGATGAAGAAAGCAAAGGCATTTCTACTTTATCTGCAAGCTCGATCACTTCGCTGTCCACTTCAAAACCGCCTGTGACAAGCACCGCAGCTTTGCGCTCTAGTGCAAGGATTTGGGCATCTTTCCGATTGCCGACTATCAAAAGACTGCCCGGCTCAATAAATTTCGGCATCTCTTTTACCTCCATAGCCCCTATTAAAAATTTACTTAAAGGCTTATGAAGGCCTGATCTACCGCCAAGCACACTACCTTCCACAATATTTACCACTTCGGCAAAGGACAAGCGCTCTATTATCTCATCCTCTTTTTTTTCGATTCTGATTGTGCCTACCCGGGGCATCGTATAAACATAGCCTGCAAGTTGAGCATCTTTGATTGCCCGGTATGCCGTTCCTTCGCTAACATTAAGATCATTTGCAAGCTGGCGTACGGATATTTTTGAGCCGACTTCAAGTTTTTTTATATACTCCATGATACGAGCATGCTTTGTCATAATCTCCACCCTGACTTATTTTTTGAATTTAAAAGCTACCATCACGGTAGCTTTTAAATTATTCTTCACCAAATTTGCTTTCTATTAATTCTACTAATTTTTCTACGGCTTCTTTTTCGTCTTCGCCTTCAGCTGAAATTGTAATTTGAGTGCCTTGGCTTACCGCAAGTGACATAACACCCATTATGCTTTTCGCGTTAACCTTTTTTCCTTCCTTTTCAATAAATATTTCAGATTTGAATTTGTTTGCTGCTTGGACAAATAACGCTGCAGGCCTTGCATGCAGACCCGTTTTGTTTTTGACTGTTACAGTTTGTTGAATCATTTAGTTATTCTCCTTCCATCGACTGTAGCTTATCAGCTATTTTTTCAATTTTTTTTAATCTATAACTCACACCGGATTTGCCTAATACGGGATCCAACATCTGCCCCAATTCTTTTAGGCTCAAATCTGGATGTTTGAGTCGAAGCTCTGCAATTTGCTTTAAATTATCCGGTAACTCACTAAATTTTTTGGTTTTTTTTAAATAGTTGATGCTTTCGCTCTGCCTTACAGATGCGTCTATAGTTTTATTTATATTGGCTGTCTCGCAATTTACAATTCGATTTACGCTGTTGCGCATCTCTTTGAGCACCCTTATATCTTCATATTTTAAAAGGCTGGTATGCGCTCCCATAATTCCAAGCATATCAGCGATATGGTCTCCATTTTTTAAATACACCATATAGTTATTTTTTCGTTCTGTAATATTTGCTTTAAGCCCAAAATCTTCGATAAGCTTGAGTAAAAGCTGTGCTGATTCTTTATCTTGGGTTACAAATTCCATATGATAAGGTCCTTTTGGATTGCTAATTGACCCACTACCTAAAAACGCACCGCGCAGATATGCTTTTTTGCAGCACTTTTTTTTAATAAGATCTGGATTAATCCTGCCTTTTTGCACTGGTATTATGCCGGCCTCTTCTAGAAATTCTTTGCACTCGTTAGCATCAACACTAATTACATACATGTTTTTGTCTTTTAAGAAATTATTTCGCTTTACAGCAATTCGCTCAGGGGTTGCAATATTTTTCTTTAAAAGCTTATAAACCCTTCGCGCTGTTGGAGCATGGATGGTTTGAATTTGAAGCAGTATTCTTTTTTTGCGGCCGCCTTGTATTTGAATTGTACCGGCCATTCGGATAAACGCAGCAAGTTCAGCCCGGCTGCAGCAGATTTTTGAAGGCAAATTCGCCAATTCTTCCTTAACTTCATACGAAAAAGACACTTCTCTGCCTCGTTTCAATTTATTCTACATTAAATTTTAAAAACCTTCAATTGGAATTTTCATAAACCAGCTTCATAATTGCCTGAGAAAGTTTTTCAGGATGATGATGAGCAACATTTGCCGTATTTACAACAGATTCTGTCACAACCTTGTAACCCATAGCTTCGATAACTTCTTTATCACACTCTACATAAGTCGAACCCTCTGCTTTATAGCGTGCCAGAACCTCTTCGGGAATTTCGCCGGTATTTATTATAACATATTCCATTACATTTGGGTGAGAGTGTTTTATAACAGCCTTGACATGATCTGATGCTTTATAATCCGGAGTTTCTCCGGGCTGTGTCATCACATTTACCACATAGACTTTTTTGGCTTTTGACCTTACTATAGCTTCAGTTATATCTTTTACCAGCAAATTCGGAATTAGACTGGTATAAAGGCTGCCGGGGCCTAAGACAATTAAATCAGCTTTCTCTATGGCTTCCAGTACCTCATCTAAAGGTTTGGCATCGGCAGGTCTTAGCATAACCTGAGATATCCTTTTTTGTGAATGGGTAATAAAAGACTGTCCCCTTACCACATCTCCATCTTCATAAACCGCCTCTAATACCACATCCTCCAATGTAGAAGGTAAAACTGTTCCCTTCACTGCCAAAATTTTACTGGATTCTTTTATAGCAAGTTCAAAATTGCCCAGCATCTCAGTCATTGCAGCTATAAACAAGTTTCCAAAACTGTGTCCTTTTAGAGTTCCGCTGCTGAATCGGTATTGAAACAAACGTTCCATAAGCGGCTCCGTATATGCCAAAGCCAAAAGACAGTTTCTGATATCCCCCGGAGGCGGCATTTTAAGCTCGCTTCTTATAACTCCGGAGCTTCCCCCATCATCTGCCATGGTTACAATGGCAGTAATATAATTAGAGTATGGTTTAAGGCCCCTTAAAAGATTAGGTAGGCCCGTTCCCCCTCCCAAACATACTATGTTTAAATCTGAACCCATACAGCTTTCAGCTCCATTTCCTTTCTTTATAAATCCCTGTGATCCGTTATCACGCGACATCGGTCAGTCTTAAGCTTGGCAGCCAGTTCGTCTGCCAAAACTACGGACCTGTGCTTGCCGCCGGTACAACCTATCCCTATTATTAGCTGGGTTTTACCCTCTCGGATATAGTAGGGTATTAGAAATTCTACCATATCTGTCAGTTTTTCCAAAAACTTCTTGCTCTCCGGCCACTTCATTACAAAGTCCTTGACCTTTTTATCTTTGCCTGTAAATTCCTTTAGTTCTTCAATATAATAAGGATTCGGTAAAAACCTTACATCAAAAACTAAATCAGCATCAAGTGGTATCCCCTGCTTAAATCCGAAGGAAACTATGTTTATTAAAAACTGATCTTCCTTTTCGTTTTTGATAAATCTAAGCACTATTTCTTCTTTAAGTTCCGAAGGTTTCAAAGAGGAAGTGTCTATTATATAATCAGCTGCTTCCCTAAGCTTTGACATCTTCTCCCTTTCAAAGTTTATACCTTCCACGATTCTGCCTTCAAAAGCTAAGGGATGGCGGTGGCGGCTTTCTTTATATCTTTTAACTAGAGCCTCGTCGGAAGCTTCCAGGAAAAGTATTCTATATTTATATCCTTCTGCTTTTAATTCGTTTAGACTCTCAAAAAGTTTGTCAAAAAAGCCTCCGCCCCTTAAATCTATAACCAGGGCTATCTTATCTATTTTTTTTACGCTTTGCCTACAAAGTTCCATAAATGTAGGCAGAAGAGCCGGCGGCAGGTTATCTACACAAAAATATCCGTAATCTTCAAAAACCCTCATTGCCTGAGTTTTTCCGGCACCTGAAAGTCCTGTAATAATTACAACGTCCATCTCGTCCAAATACTCTCACCTCATTGACAGTATAATACAAATTACGATTAAAATCTACAATTAGTAAAAACAAGATCGCGTCAAGTAATCTTAGGTTTTTTTGTAAGACCTCTGCCAACCTTATACAGAACAAGCAAAAGAAATTAAATCTGTTTTAACTTATTGATTTTAAATATTGCAGCTTTCAAGAAGAG
>Ga0134104_1000129_pt1 | contig 95220 bp, 104 predicted proteins | sample 15_3_2metaG_FD_94455 | JGI IMG/M metagenome (GOLD analysis project Ga0134104, IMG submission 94455) | Switchgrass degrading microbial communities from high solid loading bioreactors in New Hampshire, USA - 15_59_3.3_214_A2 metaG | ecosystem: Engineered > Bioreactor > Semi-continuous > Anaerobic...
AAAAAATATGGTTCCAGAGTACATAAAGGTTTTGCATTAGTTCAGGCCGAACTAAATGAATTGTTTGAAAACTAACTTTTACATACAAGAAGTAGTTTACACAAACTTCTTGACACTATCGAATATTGGATAAAATATAAATAGCCAACTATTTAAATAGTTGGCTATTTATATAAATCATATCAGATTTTATTCAATTTAAAAGTTCAAATGGTTTTTTGGATAAGAAAAATATTTCCTTACAGCTTTTAGATTGTTATTGATAAAAAGATCCGGATAGCCATAAGATTTTAATTCATTGGTATAATCCTGAATAACGGATTCTTCAACTTCATCGAGTTCTAAATTATTTTTATGCAAATACTCTGCAAAATGTTTCATCCCTGATATATATCTTATACGTTTCTCTACAGATATTTCATAGGTATCAAATGTACTTGCGATCTCTTGTTCAATCATTTCTAAATTCATGGGTATTCCTCCTTTTAAATATTAGCGCTTTAATTTAGACAACCCATTTATATTCGAAACCATTATACCATTTATTAAAATATTTTCCAAATGAATTCCATTTTCTTTTTTCGATCCTTTTTTACACTTCTTACAGAATTATAAATAATTGATTACGAACCAAAAGTGACATATACTTCCACCTAAAACAAAAAGGTGGAATATTTCGTGAAAACCAAAGTATTTAAAATTCATTTTAGGCCATTTGGCTGCATATATGATGCCACCTATAGTATATAAAATTCCTCCAGTAACCAGCCAAACCAATCCTCGGGGTGAGAGGGCATTCATCAAGGGATAAAACGCTATTATTACCAGCCAACCCATTCCAATATAGAATAAAGTAGACAGCCATCTGGGCGCATCAAACCAGAAGATTTTTAGGAGAATGCCTATTATGGCTATGGTCCAGATGGATATGAGTAAAGACCATCCCCATACCCCTCTTAAAGCTAATAAACATACCGGTGTGTATGTTCCCGCAATCAGAACATAAATCATCATATGATCAATCCTGTGAAGAATTTCTGTTTTCTTTTCCGGTAATCTAAGGGCGTGGTATAAAGTACTTGCTGTATAGAGTAAAATCAAACTTACTCCAAATACAGTAAATGATACGATATGCCAAGTCGTCCCTCTGGCAACCGCATAATAAAGTAAAAATGCCAATCCAATTACAGAAAGGATATCCCCTATAAGATGGGTCAACGCATTCATTGGTTCCTTCATTTTTGTAAACATTAAATCACTCCTCATATAGTATTAAATACTACATATAGTAATATTATTATAGTAATATACATTATTAATTATTGCAATATATATTATTATTAATTTGATATATGTTGTTTATTATTCGATACGTTTCTATATATGAATATATCTTGTCATTGTATATAAGTATGATATAATACTGTTAAAACTATATACTGGAGAGATGAAAATGGATTTTAAAAACGATACCTTAGATGCACTCCTTAAGGAGTTGAGTTCATTGGATGTCATTGAATTGTCAGATATCCCCAATATTGATTTGTACATGGACCAAATTACTACTTTCTTTGATGACAAATTAGGCCCCTGGAAATTAGACAAAGAAGATAAAGTACTTACAAAAACAATGATTAATAATTACACGAAAGCTGATGTTCTTTTCCCACCGGTGAAAAAGAAATACTCCAAAGAACATATCATTCTGCTTATACTTATTTATCACCTGAAACAAGTACTATCCATCAATGAAATTCATACTCTATTATCTCCCATAGTTAAAAAGAATATGTCTAAAACTTCTGATACTCATAAAAATCTTCATTCTTTGTATGAAGCGTTTATAAAAATTCAAAAGGAAGAAATACAGGATTTTGAAGAACGCTTTTCTGATAAAATGAAAAATCTCTTTGACAGCTTTGACGGGGAAGAAAAGGACAGATATGCTTTATTGTTTATGATCATTATGCATTTAGTCATCAGTTCAAGTATTCAAAAGAATTTTACTCAAAAGCTTATTCGCCAATTTCCGGATATTCTTGCATAAAAAAGAGTTTCACTGGCACACTTTTCGTGCAATCACACATCCTGCCCGAAGGGCTTTTTTATTGCATAGGAGATTCAGAGGAATTTCCTATGCAATAAAAAAAGATGCCAAATAAATGGCATCTTTTTTTATTATGTTTTTCTTATTTCTTATTCTTTATGGGAAGTCAGAAATTCAACCAATTTTTCCACTGCTTCGTTTTCATCTTTTCCCTCTGCATGAATAATTACCTCTTGTCCTTCCAAAGCTCCTAAAGACATCATGCCCATGATGCTTTTTGCATTAACTTGCTTGTCCTCCATCATAACATAAATCTGACTTTCATATTGGCTGGCAATCTGCACAAATAATGCCGCAGGTCTTGCCTCTAAACCTGATTCGATTTGAACTCTAACTGTCTTTTCAATCATAATGATCCTCCTTTTTCTTCTCTTAATCGATCCGCAATCATACTAATTTTTCTTAATCTGTGATTAACCCCCGATTTTCCAACAGGTGGATTTAACATAGATCCTAACTCTTTTAAACTGGCTTCAGTATATTGTACCCTTAGTCTCGCCACTTCTTCCAAAGATTTTGGAAGACTGCTTAAACCCATATGCTGCTCAATATAGTCAATATCTTCCAGGTGCTTTACCGCAGCAGAAACAGTCTTATTTAAATTGGCGGTTTCACAATTCACAATACGATTTACATTATTACGCATTTCTTTAATGATGCGGACATTTTCCAAATCCATTAATGCAAGATGAGCCCCCATAATATTAAGAAGATCAACGATTTGTGATCCTTCTTTTAAATAAACGATATAATGCTTTTTTCTTTCTACGATCTTTGAATCCATTTGAAATAAATTAATGAGATTTTTTAATTCCTGACTATGTAAATAGTCCTGATTAACAAACTCTAAATGATATGCTTTTTCAGGATCACTTAAAGAGCCTGCCCCTAAAAAAGCACCTCTTATATATGCCCTTTTACAGCAGAAACTTTGGATAATTAAAGGGTATATACCTCGTCTTCTAATCAACCTTCCTTCCTGCTCCATAATCAGCCCTGTTGCTTTTAATAATTTGATAGCTTGTTCCGTATTGGTAACAAAAAGAAAGTAAACCTGATTCTTTTTAAGCTGAGTATTTTTCCTTATTAATACTTCTGTATTTATATTAAAAGTTTTCTTAAGTAAAGTAAAGTATTTTCGAGCAACAGCAGCATTCTCGGTTTGAAATTTTATGGATATTTTTTGGTCTTCATGTATCAGAATTTCTCCACACATATTGATGAGTGCCGCTATTTCTGCTATTCTACAATGTCTTGATGTCTCTATATGGCGAGCCAATTCACTCTTAACTTGTGAAGAAAAGGACAAATTATTCACCTCCACAAGAGTTTTCCTTGTTTCGTGTTATAATATCTGCAACTACTTGTGCTAATTTCTGAGGATCGTGCCTTACTAACCCCCTTTCAGGGTATACTTTAAGGACAGAAGCTTCTACGAGGTGAAATCCTTCTTTTTTTACAGCGTCCATATCCCATTTGACTACATCAGCCCCATCTTCATGGTAAATTTTAAGTAAATCTTCAGGGATCTCATCCGTATTGGCAACAACGTAATTTATAATGTCCTTACCTCCATACTGCTCTAATTCCCTGATATGCTTTAGTAAGTCAAATCCATCTGTTTCTCCTGGTTGTGTCATGATATTTGAAATATAAATCTTTATAGCTTTTGATCTTTGAAGTGCCTCTGGAACTTCTTTCACCAAAAGATTCGGTATAATGCTTGTATATAAACTTCCAGGTCCAAGAATCACTGCATCAGCATCTTCAATAGATTCTAATACCTCAATAAGCGGATCTGGATTGGAAGGAGACAAATAGACATTTTTAATAGGAATACGACTTTCTTTGCTTTTTTCTACAATTTCACTTTCACCACAAATGATTTCTCCATTTTTTAGTTCAGCACAAAGCTGAACATCTTGCTTCGTTACAGGAAGAACTTTTCCCGTTACTGCTAATACCTCGCTCATCCGTTGAACCGCTTCTTCAAAATTTCCGCAAATTCCCGTCATTGCAGCCAGGAATAAATTCCCAAAGCTTTGTCCTGTTAAACTTCCTTCTGTAAAACGATATTGAAGCAGCTTTTCCATGATTGGCTCAGTATTGGCCAGAGCTAGAATACAGTTTCGAATATCTCCTGGAGGCAGCATTTTCATTTCCTGTCTTAAAATTCCCGAACCACCGCCATTATCAGCTACCGTCACAACGGCAGTAATATTGGTTGTAAATTGTTTTAGCCCTCGAAGCATAGTGGAGAGGCCAGTTCCTCCTCCAATGGCTACAATTTTAGGCATTTTATTTGATTTACTCATATAAACTCCTCATTTTCCCAATTTTTTGTCCTTATCTATATCCCTATGATTGATAATTGTGCGATGGCCTTTCTTTTTTAGAACCTCATACAGTGCATTGGCTAAAGTAACAGACCGATGTTTTCCGCCTGTGCATCCAATGCTGATCACCAATTGATTCTTGCCTTCTTTAATGTAATTAGGAATTAAAAATTCTACCAAATCTTCCATTTTGCTTAAAAACGTCTGACTTTCTTCCCAATGCATAACGTATTCCTGCACTTCTTTGTCATTACCCGTCTTATGCTTCATTTCTGGTATATAATAGGGATTGGGAATAAATCTTACATCAAAAACCAAATCCGAATCATTGGGAATGCCATATTTAAAGCCAAAAGACAGTACAGTAATCATTAGACTTTCAAAAGGCTTTTCCTCTACAAAAATGTGAAACAACTCTTCTTTTAACTGTCTTGTTAAAATATTGCTTGTATCAATGATATAATCTGCTTTTTCTTTGACTTCTTTTAAAATATGTCTTTCCTTTTCGATACCGACATTAATGCGCTCACTATCTATTAAAGGGTGTTTTCTCCTTGTTTCCTTAAACCGTTTGATCAAAACATGATCAGATGCATCCAGAAAAAGAATCTCATAATTAAATCCTTTTGCTTTTAGGGCTTCTAATCCGTCAAACAAATCTGAAAAAAGCTTGCCCCCCCTGGTGTCAATACCTACAGCTACTTTATCAATTTCACTTCCCTGGGCTGAACAGATTTCAGCGAATTTGGGAATGAGTGCCGGAGGAAGATTATCCACACAAAAAAAACCTAAATCTTCTAGCATCTTTGCTGCAGTACTTTTTCCTGCACCGGACATTCCTGTAACGATTACAAACCGCATGATAATCCCCCTTATTTAAAGCTTATCTTAAGTTCTTTCCAATGTTTTAATTATACCATAGCTTATTGTTGCAACCAAAGTATAAAATTACCTATTCCTCTCCTATAATACGTACTTCCGGTTCCATGAAAACACCAAATTTTTCTTTAACTGTATTTTGAATATGATGGATCAGTTTAATAATGTCTCCTGCACTGGCATTTCCTTTATTCACTACAAAACCGCAATGCTTTTCTGAGACTTGAGCATCTCCAATGGAATATCCTCTAAGACCCGCATCCATAATGAGTTTCCCTGCGTAATATCCTTCAGGCCTTTTAAACGTACTGCCTGCACTGGGCAACTCAAGAGGCTGCTTTGCTTTTCTTTGCTCGGTTAAATAGTTTATTCTCGCTTTAATCTCATCTATATCGCCTTCTTGAAGTTTAAGTTTTGCACTGAGAACGATGTATTTTTTTTGCTGAAGAATACTGCTTCTATAGCCTAATTTTAATTCTTCGTTTGTCAGGGTAATGATCTTTCCATCTTCATCTACTACATCGGCCGATACAAGAACTTGTTTCATTTCTCCCCCATAGGCTCCAGCATTCATATAAATGGCGCCTCCCAAAGTTCCCGGAATCCCACTGGCAAACTCAAAACCAGTAAGATGGCTGTTCATTATCTTATTCGATAAGGAAGAAAGTAAAATACCAGCCTCTGCCCACACTTCTTCACCATCGATTTTAACGTCACTCATATTTCTATAAATTTGGATAATGACGCCTCTAAATCCTTTATCCCGCACTAAAAGATTGCTTCCGTTTCCCATGATGTAATAAGGAACTTGGCTTTCTTTCAGGAATTGTACAAGCTCTATAAGCTGAGTGGAATTTTCAGGCACAATAAAAAAGTCCGCACATCCTCCCGCTTTAAATGAAGTATGATCTTTCATAGGCTCATTGATTTTAATTAAATCTCTCGGAATGTATTCTGACATTTTTTTAAGCAATTGCTCGTTATCCAATTTATTCACCTCTATACATATATAGATTATTATTGAATGGTATATGAATATATTTTTGTCTTACTGCCCCTACATTATAATATATGTAGTCTATAATAAAAAGAAAAATCTCACCTGTGCGTACATGGGTGAGATTTTTCTTCAATCTGTCCATACTTTTGCTATTTTCCAAGCATTGCAGCCCCTATGATCCCTGCATCATTTCCAAGCTCTGCAATACGCAATTCTGTTTTCAAGGTGCCTTGATATACATTCTTCTTCACAATTTCCTTTAATGGATTAAGGAGATTGTCTCCCTGAGCACATACGCCTCCCCCGATCACGACAATTTCGGGCTGTATGATATTAATCACATTGGCGATTCCCATGCCAAGATATTTTATGTAATTATCTATCAATTCTTGTCCTACTGGATCCCCACTTTGAGCTGCATCAAAAGGTACTTTGGCGTTGATTAAATTGATATCTCCTCCTACCAGTTTTGCAAGTCCGGATTCAGGATTCCTTATAACAGCAATTCGAGCTTCTCTAATCAATGCAGTGGCAGAAGCATATGTTTCCCAACAACCTTTTCTTCCGCAGGTACATGGTTCACCATCTGCTACAATAACATGATGGCCTATTTCACCACCTCCATAGAAACTTCCGCTGAAAATCTTGCCGTCTAGGATGATTCCTCCGCCAACTCCCGTTCCTAAAGTTACTGTAACAGAATTTTTATATCCTTTTGCCGCTCCTGCAACAGCTTCTCCTAAAGCTGCACAATTGGCATCATTCTCTAAATATACTGGAACATTAATATATTTTTGGAGTTCTGTTCGAATAGGTACATCTTTAAATTTTAAATTATTGGCATAAACCAATATACCGTTTTCCGGATCGGGCGTTCCTGGGCTGCCTACTCCAACAGAAGCAACTTCATTTAAGGAAATTCCTTCTTCTTTAATGATCGTAAGACATAATTCACCCATGTCTTTTAATATTTCTTGATAATTTCTGTGACGAAGAGTAGGAATACTTTTCTTTTTGATTAACTTGCCTTCCTCGGTAACAATCCCTGTTGCTATGTTTGTTCCCCCTAAATCAACTCCAATATAATACATAATCTTTCCTCCATCTTTAAAGATATAGTTTATATTTTAAATGATTGTTTTATCTTTCTTCCCGTCTTTTTTTGATATTCTCCATGATACGATTATTCAGTTCTTCTGCCGCATTATACCCCATCTTCTTTTGTCTGTGGTTGATTGCCGCCGTTTCGCAAATCAAAGCTAAATTTCTCCCTGGGCGAATCGGGATGGAGTGGCATACGACTTTATTTCCCAGAATTTCAGTATACTCTTCCGTTAAGCCCAAACGGTCGTATTCTTTCTGATTATCCCATAATTCCATTTTAATAACCAAGTCAATATTATGAACATCTTTTACCGATTCAATACCAAACAGCTTTTTAACATCTACGATTCCAATCCCTCTTAATTCTATAAAATGTCTGATCACCTCAGGAGATGAACCAATCAAGGTTTGATTAGAAACTTTCTTGATTTCTACCACATCATCTGCCACCAGACGATGGCCTCTTTTTATAAGTTCAAGAGCAGTTTCACTTTTTCCAACGCCGCTTTCTCCTGTGATCAATACACCTTCTCCAAAAACGTCAACTAAAACGCCATGAATGGATATCCTGGGAGCCAACTCAACCTTAAGCCATCGAATCAGCTCTGACATGAAATCTGATGTTGTTTCACTGGTTCTTAATACAGGTACGCCATATTTATTGGCATAAAAAATCATTTCAGGGAACGCATCCAAATCTCTGCATAAAATCAAACAAGGAATATGAAACTGAAATAATCTTTCTAAAACTTGCTCTCTTATCTCTTCTTCCATCTTGCTAAGATATGTATACTCTACTTTACCAATGACTTGTACTCTCTCTTCATCAAAATAATCAAAATATCCTGCCAACTGCAGGGCTGGCCTATTTACGTCCGGCTGCGTAACCAATATGTGTTCAAACTTAACCTCCGGTGTGATATTTTCGAGATTAAACTTCTCTACGATTTGCTTAACACTCACGTTGTACAAGGATATCCCTCTTTCCATTGGAATCTTTTTTTAATTTTATCATATTTTCTGGTAAAATCAATGGACTACATCAATTCGTTTTGACACTTTTAGAAAGTTTTTACTGATCCGTACAAAAAAACAGAGAAATATTTTTCTCTGTTTTATTATTCCTTCAATGTGAAATTTTCATCTATAAATTCAACCTTTTTATAATGACCGGAATTTTCATCATCTAATATATATACTTCACAGTCATTCAAAATATTTAAGTTTACTCGGGATAATTGACTTTTCTCGATCTGTTTTAAAATTTCAGGCAAATCATTGTATAAATTTTGCTGCTCATTGGGCTTAATAAAAATCTGCATTTTATCATTCCCAACGCCCAGACTAACGTCTACACTAAAAATTTCCCCTGTATCTTTTGCAACATATGCATAAGTAAATTTACGGTTGCTAGAACCCGCCATGTTTTCACCCCATCTATGACAATCTTTTGACCTACAAAACAAGCATATCAATTTTTACACATAATTTCAATCTTTATATAAAAATTAAATCAAAATACCTATCTTTGGTGAAAAAAACTAAAAATTTGCTCTGCGATACTATCGGGTATGCCTTCCACTTGCTGAATTTCTTCAAGAGATGCTTCTTTTAATCTTTGCACACTTCCAAAATGTTCAAGAAGTGCTTTTTTCCTTACAGTCCCTACTCCCGGTATCTCATCCAGCACTGACTGAATCTGGGCTTTGCTTCTTAATTTTCTGTGGTATTCAATAGCAAAGCGATGGGCTTCATCCTGTATACGGGTAATGAGTTTAAACCCTTCAGTCCCCGAAGGCGGTCCTATTTCTTCGTCATGATAGAGAAGTCCCCTGGTTCTGTGTTTATCGTCTTTTACCATTCCGCAAACAGGGATGGAAATATTCAGTTCGTCCAATACTTTTTGTGCTGCATGAACTTGTCCTTTGCCTCCATCAATTAGGATCAGCTGAGGGAGCTTTGTAAATTTGCCTTCCTCTACTGTTAATCCTTTTTCTTTTAATACTTTAAGCTCTTCTAAAGCATGGGTAAATCGTCTTCTGATAACCTCTTCCATGCTGGCATAATCGTTGGGGCCTAAAACAGACTTAATCTTAAACTTTCGATAATCACTTCTTTTTGGTTTTCCATCTTCAAATACAACCATGGATCCTACCGATTCTATGCCTTGAGTATTTGAAATATCGTAAGCTTCTATTCGATGAATCGTATTTTCAAGCCCTATGGTATTTTGAATTTCTTCCACTGCACCTTTGGTTCTTTGTTCTTTTCTCTTCATTTCTTCTCCAAATTGGCTCAGTGTAAGTTCTGCATTTTTTCCTGCCATTTCTACTAATTTAGACTTTTCTCCTTTTTTAGGAATCGTGATATAGACCTTATGTCCTTTGCGTTCGCTGAGCCAGGACTGAATGATCTCTAATTCTTCAATTTCTTCCTGAAGAATAATTTCCTTAGGAATAAAAGTCGTGCCAGCATAAAACTGCTTGATAAATGAAGTCATAATGTCTTTTGAGCTGGTTTCATCCACTCCGTCTAACAGAAAATGCTCTCTTCCGACCACCTTGCCTCCTCGGACAAAATAGACTTGTACTAAAGCTTCATCTTCTTTTTTTGCAAAAGCGATAACATCCTGATCTTCCATGGAAGCGTTAATCATTTTTTGCTTTTGGGCAATTCTTTTGATGCTTTGAATTTGATCTCTTAAGTGGGCTGCTTTTTCGAAATTAAGCGCCTCTGAAGCAGCCACCATTTGCTTTTCTAAATCTTCTATAACATCTTCATATTTTCCATCCAAAAATGAAATGATTTCTGCAATCATTTTTTTATATTCTTCTTCAGAAATCAATCCTGCACAAGGAGCCTTACACTGCCCGATATGGTATTGAAGGCATGGCCTTTCTTTGCCTATATCTCTCGGCAAATTTCTGTTGCAGGTACGAATGGGCCAAAGCTTTTTAATAAGTTCCAATGTTTCCTTTAAGGCCATTCCATCTGTATAGGGGCCAAAGTATTTTGCCTTATCTTTTAAAAGCTTTCTGGTCATAAATACTTTAGGAAAAGCTTCATTCACAGAAATTTTAATATAAGGGTAATGTTTATCGTCTTTTAGGCGAATATTATACTTTGGATGATATTTTTTAATCAGATTACATTCGAGGATCAGTGCCTCAACCTCTGAATCTGTAACAATATATTCAAATTCTTTAATATGAAGGACCATTTTCTGTACCTTGGGAGAATGATTCCTGGAATTTTGAAAGTATTGTCTTACACGATTTCTTAAATTAACTGCTTTACCAACATAAATAATATTCTCAAACTGGTCTTTCATAAGATAAACCCCTGGTTTTTGAGGTAATTTCTTCAGTTCTTCCTGTATATCAAACATAGTGTCACTCCCATTCTCAAAACATAAGTAGTGAATCCTCTACTTTTATGTTATAATAAAAAAATATTTTTTAGTCGAGGTGAATACATGTTACGTACGATTTTATGGTTTATTTATTTTTGGCTCTATCAAATCATAGCGCTGTTCTTCCTTATTAAAATTTACTTCCTTAAGAAATTTGGCACTCCCGAAAAAGCAAAAACATACATTCACAAAGTAACCCATCATTGGGCTAAATCTATGGTTCGGGCTACCGGAAGCAAAGTTTGTGTAAAAGGTCTTGAAAATGTCCCAAATAATGGTCCTGTGCTTTTTGTAAGCAATCATCAGGGAAACTTTGATATTCCTATTCTTATGGGTTATATCGATAAACCAAAAGGTTTTATTGCTAAAATCGAACTGTCTAAGCTTCCTCTTGTAAGCACATGGATGAAATTAATCCAATGTGTATTTATGGACAGAAAAGATTTAAGACAGTCCCTTAAAGCAATAGACCAAGGTATTGAAATATTAAAATCAGGGCAATCCATGGTCATTTTCCCTGAAGGTACGAGAAGTAAAGGCGGTCCCATGGGTGAATTCAAAAAAGGAAGCCTGCGCCTGGCCCAAAAAACCAATGTCCCTGTTGTTCCAATTGCAATTTCCGGCTCGTATAAAATCATGGAAGAAAGAAAAGGCCGCATTACTCCGGCTGAAGTAACGGTGCACATTGGAAAACCTATCCTTCTTCATGAACTTCCTCAGGACATGGCTAAAAATGCTATTGCATTAGTTGAATCTACGATTAAAGATTTGCTTAATAATAATCCTTAATATAGTGATTTTAAGAGTGGTCTGTGATCACTCTTTTTTTATTGTAACTCTTTTATCTTTATTTTTAAATTATACCATAATCAACTGAACGAGACTCAATAGGTATAAGTTAAATAAACCTAAGATATAATAAGTACATTAACTAAAAAGGGGTGCTAAAGATGAACTTAAACTACAGACTTCTTAATGTTAATAATCATCATATTCATGTTGCTTTTTCAGATCATACGATTCATTTGAAAAACAATCAAGTTTTAAATGAACTGCTTAAAAATGAAGCTTTAGCATGCAGAGATATCGCACAAACGTTAAAGCAAAACTATCAGGAGCAAATGAAGAGGCATTTAAATATTTCTACAGATTCCATAGCTCTGGAAATCTTAGGCCATGTATACCCCCATAAAATTGCATCAATATTATACACCATCCTGCCGGCCCTTAAATCCATGCCGGGCTTTATATTGGATAAAACAGACATTATTGATATAGGTGAGTCAGGATATGATTCCAATCGTTGGATTTGGGATAGATTAGAACCTCTTTATACAGCTATCGTGGATCGCTTACATTAAGGTTAGATTAAATTTATGTTACAGTTTTCCAATTCGTCCTTCATATCCTTGAAAAAAAAATATAAGTCTTTTATAATAAACATGGATAATAAAAATTAAGGAGGGTGAATGATGGTCAATAACAGAAAAAAGCGTATGGTGGCATTGGCAACAACTGCTGTATTGTTATCTTCCAGTGCAATTTATGCCGCTCCCACAACCAAAACGTTAAAAGCTACGTTTAATGGTATTAGAATCAGCTACAACGGTCAGATTAAAACAGATGAAAAAGAACCGTTTATTGTAGATAATACTACATATGTTCCTCTCAGAATGGTGGCAGAATTAGTTGGAAAAACTGTAAAATGGGATGCGCAAAATAAGCAAATTATCATTACGGATAATGGTTCTTCTACTACTTCTAATGCTTTATATGAGCAGGCACAGCAACAGATCTCCACTTTAACAGCTCAATTGGCTCAAAAAAGCCTTGAAATAGCTCAATTAAAGCAGGAAAAAACCGCTTTGGAGGAGCAAATTAAAACTTTACAAAACAGTAAGTCAAGTTCAAAAAATAAAGATTTATCTGATCTGGAAGATCAGATCATAGAAGACTATGAAGAATATAAAAACATTGAGTTTGACATCCAGCTAAGCGGTAATTCAAGCAAAATCAGCTTAAAGATCAAAGTGGATCTGGATGACTACAAGAGAGCATGGAACAAGTTAACTCAAAAAGATATTCAAAACTATATAGAAGACATTTGTGACGATATCTGGGATACTTATGACTCCGCAAAAATAGAAGGTTATATTTATGATACAGATTCACGTGACTATCTTGTGGAATTTAAGAGCGATTCCAAGAAAAAGCTTAAATTTACCTTCGATAATGTTTCAGATACATTAGAAGACTTAGAAAAAGATCTGTATTCTTATTACAAAGACTATTTGCCAGGTATTCGTCTCTCATCCATTGAACTAAGCGGAGACAGAGATGACATCGTATATGAAGTGAGAATAGACTATAGAGAATACAAAGATGAGTGGGAAGCATTGTTGGATTTTGAAATCACAAGACTTATGTCTAAAATTTATAACGAAATAGAAGATGAGTTCCGGGATGCTGACATTGAAGGATATATCTACACCAAATCCAACAAAGATCTAATGTTTAAATATTATCGCAGTTCTTCCGGCAGCGATAGATATGACCGATATGATCCATAATAAATAAAACAGCCTTAAGGCTGTTTTATTTATTTGTGTTCATTAAATTTATTTAAACTATTTACTTCTTCTCTGGGTTCCATGTTATTGATAAAGAAACTTCCCAACTGCTTATTATAATCCGTATGTTCATTGTTATAGTATTCCAGATCCGCCTGAATTTCTACCAGATCCTGCTTTTCACTTCGCTTGATGATAATATTTTTAGGTTTTCCGTCATCTCCACGCATTTCTAAATAATAAGTTAAAAAATCTGCCGCATTTTCATTACTGTAATTGCCATCATAGGCCCTTTCGAATTCGTCTCTTGGGATTTTAAGGAATATATGATAATGTCCGTCTTCATGTCTCTCTCTGGTGTCCATAATGCTATTGATCATGATTATCACCCTGCTTTCTTATTTTCCTTTAGTTTTTTCTATTCGCAGGGTATTCATGCAGAAAAAATCCTGGTAAAAAATATCATTTGCTTAATACCTTTTTTAAGAATTTACCGGTGTAAGAGCCTTCTACCAAAGCAACTTCTTCAGGAGTTCCTGTGGCAATCACTTCTCCTCCTCTGTCTCCACCTTCAGGCCCTAAATCAATGATATAATCTGCCGTTTTAATCACATCCAGATTATGCTCGATCACCAAAATAGAGTTGCCTCCCTCTGCCAGCTTCTGTAATATTTCTATAAGCTTATGAACATCGGCAAAATGAAGTCCTGTAGTTGGTTCATCCAGGATATACATGGTTCTTCCCGTACTTCTTTTACTTAATTCTGTTGCCAATTTTACCCTTTGGGCTTCCCCTCCTGAAAGGGTAGTAGAAGGTTGTCCCAGCTTCATATAGGACAAGCCTACATCATTTAAAGTTTCAAGCTTTCTTTTAATCTTAGGATGATTTTCAAAAAACTCCAATGCTTCTTCCACTGTCATGTCCAGAACATCTGCAATAGACTTTCCTTTATAATGCACATCCAGAGTATCCCTGTTATAACGTTTACCATGGCAAACCTCACAGGGTACATATACATCTGGCAGGAAATGCATTTCGATTTTTAAAATCCCGTCTCCGTGACAAGCCTCACATCTTCCGCCTTTTACATTGAAGCTGAAGCGCCCCTTTTGATAGCCTCTCATCTTTGCTTCCTGAGTATTGGCAAATACTTCTCTTATATCATCAAATACTCCGGTATAGGTGGCAGGATTAGATCTTGGAGTTCTGCCGATCGGAGACTGGTCGATGCTGATGACCTTATCCAAATGTTCAATACCTATAAGATCATCATGAAGTCCTGGTTTTTCTTTAGCTCTGTTTAAATCCCTTGCCAGTCTTTTAAGCAAAATTTCATTTACAAACGAACTTTTGCCTGAACCTGAAACCCCAGTCACACAGGTAAATACCCCTAAAGGTATCTTCACGTCAATATTCTTTAAGTTATTTTCTCTGGCCCCTTTTACAATTAGCCAGTTGCCGTTGGGCTTTCTTCTTTCTTTGGGTACCTCTATTTTTTTTCTTCCGCTAAGATATGCACCAGTTTCAGATTCAGGACAAGCCATAATTTCCTGAACCGTTCCGGCACAAACCACTTCTCCTCCGTGAGCACCTGCCTTAGGGCCTATATCCACGATATAATCGGCTGCAAACATGGTGTCTTCATCGTGTTCAACAACGATAAGGGTATTGCCTAAATCTCTTAAGTGTTCCAAGGTTTTGATGAGTTTTTCATTATCCCGTTGATGAAGACCGATGCTTGGTTCGTCCAGAATATATACAACGCCTACTAACCCTGAGCCAATTTGAGTGGCCAGTCTGATTCTCTGAGCCTCTCCTCCCGAGAGCGTCCCTGCTTGTCTTGAAAGGGTCAGATAATCTAATCCAACATCAATCAAAAATCCAATTCTTGCATGAATTTCTTTTAAAATCTGTTCTCCAATCAGTCTTTGTCTGTCACTAATCTCCATGGAATTAAAGAACTTTTGCAATTCTATGATGGACATGTTCGTCACTTCAGCAATATTCTTTCCGCCTACCCGTACAGCTAAGGCTTCCGGCTTTAGTCTGGTTCCGGAACATACAGGACAAGGAATATTGGTCATATAGTTTTCATATTCTTGCTTCATAAATTCTGAAGAGGTTTCAGAATATTTTCTATGAATGTTAGGAATAATGCCTTCAAAGACATACATATAGGAACCTTGGCCATGGGCTGTCTTATATTCTACTTTAATCTTTTCTCCTTTGGAACCATATAAAATAATATCTTTAATCTCTTCATCCAAATCTTTAAAAGGAGTACTTAAATCAAATTGATAATGCTTAGCCAAAGACTTGAAGAAACTATGTCCATAACTTTCGGGATTGTCTATAGCATTCCATCCAGGGGCACTAATAGCCCCTTCCAGAATGCTCAAATCAGGATTCGGAACAATCAGTTCAGGATCTATTTTCATCTGAAAGCCAAGGCCTGTACAAGCTGGACAAGCGCCATAAGGTGTGTTAAAAGAAAACATCCTCGGCTCTATTTCATCGATACTGATTCCACAATCCGGACAGGCAAAGTTTTGACTGAACACAAGTTCTTCTCCCCCGATTACATCTACCAATAGCAGACCATTGGAAAGATTCATAACCGTTTCTATGGAATCGCTTAACCTCTTTGCCATGTCCTCTTTAACAACCAATCTGTCTACGACGATTTCAATAGAGTGTTTTTTGTTTTTTTCCAACTTAATTTCCTCGGAAAGTTCATAGATGATGCCGTCAACTCTTACCCGTACAAATCCACTCTTTTTTGCATTTTCCAGAACCTTAACATGTTCACCTTTTCTTCCTTTGACAACAGGAGCCAGTAGCTGGATCTTCGTTCTTGGGGGCAGCGCCATAATATGATCTACGATCTGGTCCAGGGTCTGTCTTTTGATTTCTTTTCCGCATTTCGGACAATGGGGTACCCCTATTCTGGCAAATAAGAGTCTTAGATAATCATAGATCTCTGTTACGGTACCTACTGTAGATCTTGGGTTTCTGCTGGTGGTCTTTTGGTCAATGGAAATGGCCGGAGATAACCCTTCGATGAGATCCACATTGGGCTTTTCCATCTGTCCTAAAAACTGCCTTGCATAAGCAGAAAGGGACTCGACATATCTTCTCTGCCCTTCTGCATAAATGGTGTCAAAAGCCAAAGAGGATTTTCCGGAACCACTTAATCCTGTGAATACTACAAATTTATCTCTTGGAATTTCTAAATTAATATTTTTTAAATTGTGTTCCTTTGCTCCTTTAATGACAATTTTATTCGTTGACATAATCCACCTCTATAAATCTTGCAAATATTTTTTTAGCTCTATTAGTTCGTCCCTAAGCTGTGCTGCCCGCTCAAATTGCAAATCAGAAGCAGCCTGTTTCATTTCCTTCGTTACCTTTACAATTCTTTCTTCCAGTTCTTTTCTGTCCATAGATTCCGGATCTTTCTCGGCAGTATATCTTTCGTCTTCTTCTGCTGTTTTCGTTGCACGAATTAAGTCTCTGACCTTCTTTTCAATCGTTTTAGGCACAATGCCATGGGCTTTATTATACGCATCCTGAATCTGCCGTCTTCTGTTGGTTTCCGATATGGCTTTTCTCATAGAATCCGTAATCGTATCCGCATACATAATCACACAGCCTTCAGCATTTCTCGCTGCCCGGCCTATGGTCTGAATCAGGGAGGTTTCTGAACGTAAAAATCCTTCCTTATCGGCATCCAAAATAGCCACTAAGGATACTTCAGGTATATCCAGTCCTTCTCTTAACAGATTAATGCCTACTAAAACATCAAATACATCCATTCTTAAATCTCTGACAATTTCAATACGTTCCAGGGTATCAATATCCGAATGCAAATATCTTACTTTAACACCCATTTCTTTCATATAATCTGTCAAGTCTTCTGCCATTTTTTTAGTCAGGGTGGTGACCAAAACCTTTTGCTTTTTTTCTACGCACTTTTGGATTTCATGAAATAAATCATCAATTTGTCCCTTAACCGGACGAACATCTACAATCGGATCCAGGAGCCCTGTAGGCCTTATAATCTGTTCTGCAACCACAGTAGAATGCTCGTACTCATAGGTAGAGGGGGTTGCGGACACAAATAATATTTGATTGATCTTTCTTTCAAATTCTTCGAATTTTAAAGGTCTGTTGTCAAGGGCGGATGGAAGTCTGAATCCATACTCTACTAATGTTGTTTTTCTCGCCCTGTCCCCATTATACATGCCTCTGACCTGAGGAATTGTAATATGGGATTCATCCACTATGATTAAAAAGTCCTCCGGGAAGTAATCAATGAGTGTATGGGGGGTACTTCCCGGTGGTCTTCCGGAAAGATGTCTTGAATAGTTTTCAATACCGGAACAATATCCTACTTCCCTCATCATTTCTATATCGAAATTCGTTCTTTGTGCAAGTCTTTGGGCTTCTAAAAGTTTATCCTGTTCCTTTAATTCTTTTACCCTCTGTGTCAATTCTTCTTCTATTGCCTGAATAGCTCTTTCCAGCTTGTCCTGGGGAATGGCATAGTGGGATGCCGGAAAAATAGAAACATGATCCCTTAATCCAATGACTTCTCCTGTTAAGGTATCGATTTCAGAAATCCGATCAATTTCATCTCCGAAAAATTCTACCCGAATAGCCCGTTCAGAAGAAGCTGCAGGAATAATTTCCACTACATCGCCCCTCACCCTGAAGGTACTTCTCGTAAATTCCATATCGTTTCTTGTATACTGAATATCTACCAGCTTTCTTAAAACCTCGTCTCTGCTTTTTTCCATTCCTGGTCTTAAGGAAAGTACCTGCGTACTGTAATCAATAGGGTCTCCTAAGCCATATATACATGAAACACTGGCAACAATAATAACGTCCCGTCGCTCTGCCAAAGCAGCTGTTGCCGAGTGGCGAAGTTTGTCTATTTCTTCATTAACCGATGAATCTTTTTCTATAAATGTATCCGTTTGAGGAATATATGCTTCTGGTTGGTAATAATCATAATAGCTTACAAAATATTCTACTGCATTGTTTGGAAAAAACTCTTTGAATTCACTGTAAAGCTGTGCTGCCAAAGTTTTATTGTGAGCAATGATTAGCGTGGGTTTTTGGACATTCTGTATAATATTTGCCATCGTAAAAGTTTTTCCAGAGCCAGTTACACCAAGAAGTGTTTGGAACTTATTTCCCTCTTTGATGGCTTTTGAGAGTTTCTCTATAGCTTCTGGCTGGTCCCCTGTCGGTTTATACTCGGACACAATTTGAAAATCTGGCATATTCTACCCACCTTCTATTTAATAATTATTCTTAATAACTCACTCATTATAGCATATGTTACAGCATTTGAAAACATATGTTTGCAAAAAATAACTTATATAAGATTTGACTAAAAGGTAAAAACGAGACATAATAAAACTAAAAAATGAGGTGATGAAATGACTTGGATAGATCTACTGACTGATAAAGCCTTAGAATTTGGTCCAAGGCTTCTTGGAAGTATCGTATTGCTGGTTGGTGGATTATGGCTTATTAAATTTTTAGTTAAAATCATCGACCGCTCTTTGGGAAAGAGTAAAACAGATGAGTCTCTCCATTCTTTTATAATTTCTTTATCCAGATTTGGATTAAAACTCATTCTATATGTTACTGTAGCTGCTACTTTAGGTGTTAAAGAATCTTCGCTCATTACTGCACTTGGGGCTGCTGGCTTGGCAATTGGCCTCGCACTTCAAGGAAGCCTTGCCAATTTTGCAGGAGGGGTTTTAATTTTAGCTTTCAGGCCCTTTAACGTAGGAGATTATATAGAAGCTCAAGGCTTCAGTGGAACTGTAAAAGAAATTCAGATCTTATACACGATCCTTTTAACCCCGGATAATAAAAAAATTGTCATTCCTAATGGGGAACTGTCTAATCATAGTGTTATCAATTATTCTGCCCAGGATACAAGGCGACTAGACCTTGTTTTTGGAGTGGGTTATGACAGCGATATATTAAAAGCTAAGGAAATTTTAAATACGATCGCCAAAAAACATCCATTGATTCTTAAGGATCCGGCATGGGTAATTGGTGTGTCGGAATTAGGAGAAAGGTCTGTAAACTTTGATGTGAAGTTATGGTGTAAAACTGAAAATTACTGGACCCTTTACTATGATTTTCGTGAAAAAGTAAAATTGGAATTTGACAAAGAAAAGATCACTATCCCCTATCCTCAAATGGATATTCATATTCATCAATAAAGGAGAATCTATATGCGTTGGCTGGATCAGTTAGAAAGAAAACTAGGTCGCTTTGCTATTCCTAATTTAATGACCTATATCATTGGTTTAAATGCTGTAGTATTTGTAATGACTTATCTTTCTCAGGAAAGTCTATATATGCTCATGCTCGATCCTGGACGAGTTTTAAACGGAGAAGTATGGCGGCTGATTACCTTTATATTCATACCTCCTACCACTTCTCCTTTATGGGCAGCTTTTGTATTGTATTTTTACTATATGATCGGTACTGCTCTTGAGCATGAATGGGGAAGCTTCAGATTTAATCTGTTTTATGTATTAGGAATGATTGGAACCATTTTATCCGCTTTTGTATCGAATTCCATTGTGTCCTCAACTTATATTAATTTATCCCTTTTCCTTGCTTTTGCAAGGCTTTATCCTGATTATCAAATTCTGATATTCTTTATTCTTCCTATAAAAATAAAGTATTTGGCCTGGCTTGACTGGATCATTTTTGCCTTTACCATTTTAGTTTATCCTTTACCCTATAAATTAGCGGCTATCGTTTCTTTAATCAATTACTTTGTCTTCTTTGGCAAGGATATTGTAACCAATGCCAAGACAAGCAGAGTCGTTCATCAAAACAGGCAACAGTTTAAAGCGCAACTTCCTCGGGACTTTACCATACACAAATGTACAATCTGCGGAATAACAGAAAAAGACGATCCTGACATGGAGTTTAGATACTGCTCCACTTGTGAAGGGGATTATGAATACTGTATGAATCATTTAAAAAATCATGAACACATAAGATAGTCACTCCGTCGCACTTATGAAATAAGAAAGTTTGATCCCTTGCAAGCAAGAGCAACTTTCTTATTTCATAAAAAAATAGAAATAGAACGTTTAAGACGCTCTATTTCTATTTTTTCCCTGTGAACATTTTAAAAAGCCCTACACTTTCCATATTTTCTAATCTGTATACTGCCAAAGGTTCTTGTATTAGCGGAATAATTCCTAAATCATTCACTCCTGAAGAATAGGCCTGATGTTCAATACATCTCGTTTTTCCATCTATCCCTATAATATCGATCCATATGAAAGTGAAATAATTATTAAACATGGATTTCATGTGAGCATAATTTTCTATCTCTGTACCATTAATTTTTAAGATAATGTCCCCTCGTCTAAGTCCTATCTTTTCTCCCAGTCCTTCTGGTTTTAAATCTAAAATTCTAACCCCTTTGTCCGGATAAGTATATAGAGGTTTAGAATTCCTTTCCCTGATCTGGCTTCGAACAATAAGCATCTCATGTAAAACAGGCATTAGAATAACACCCAGGCCTTGCAACCAAATCCTGTTGGGTGCAAAAACTGCAATAAGTAAGAGAAATAAACTATATGCCATAAGAGACAAGGAAGTTCTCCTGGATTTTTGCTCCGGAGTCATAGATACCGCAATATCTCCATATCCCAGAACTGCTGTAATGGGATAAATAGAATAGACGATTACACCATCCGCATGATCAACAATATTTTTCATAAGCGGCCACCAATTCGGCATGGCTATGCTCCCCTGAGGGACTGCAGCCACAACTTCCATAACGAGCAGTGCAAAAGGCAGCGGCCAATACCTCTGCATCATATAGGCAGAAGCGAACTTCCCATCTTTTTTGATAATCATCGGAATACTATCCTCCGCACCTTCCAGTAAAATTAGAAGAGACTCCATAAAGTGCAGTATCCCTACAAGAGCAATGATTCCCGGTATATCCAGATTCATATCTGGCAGTTTGACACCTAAAAACATTTGTCCCCTAAGAATAAAAGATAATATGCCCAGAAGGCCGCCAGCATAAGAAAAACATAAATACCTGAAATTAATCATTGCAAGCATGATCGCAATGGGGAGAAGAAAAACCATATAATCTGAAAGATGTATAGGAAGACCTATGGCAACCAGCAGGATGCTGGCACCTATACCGATTAAAATACCGCTCAAAACAGACTGAACCATCTTGCTGCCTATATTTTGCCGCATAAAAAGCAAAGTCGTTACTTCCATGTCTCCAATTTTCTTATACATTCTATACATTAAGTAAATAACAATCAAAAACCAAGGATGAAAAATGGCGGTTGCCACCGCCTGTAGTGTTGTATAAACCACCTGAAAAAAAGAATGCATCCCATCACCTATTCTTAGAGACTTTATAACTGCTCTTTTATGACTTCCAGTGCTTTCTTAAGCTGAATATCTTCTTTCTCATCCAAAGTTAACTTAGACTTTAAATCATCGGGCAATTCTACTACATAATCAGGTTCAATTCCTATGCCTTGGATGCATACACCACTGGGCGTGTAATATTTTGAAATCGTAATTTTGATTGCGGAACCATCACCTAAAGGATAAATCGACTGAACCAAGCCTTTTCCAAAGGTCGTTGTGCCTACCAATTTACCTTTATTATGGTCTTTTACTGCTCCTGACAATATCTCTGATGCGCTGGCACTGTTTTGGTTGACAAGGATCACTAACGGCACTTTGATTTCATTCGCATCAGATAAATACGTATCTTTTTTTCCATTTTTGTCTTCTGTGTAAACAATCATTCCTTCCGGAAGCAATTGGTCAGCGATTTTGGTTACAATAGAAAGCAGGCCTCCGGGATTATTTCTAAGATCTATGATCAGTCCTTTTTGTCCTTTGCTGGTCAAATCTTTATAAGCAGTCATAAACTGATCGTAGGTTACTTCATCAAAAGATACGATTTTGATATATCCAATGTTGCCGTCCAACATTTTATGGGAAACTGTAGGATAGTCAATATTAGCTCTGGTAATTTCTACATCAAAAGTTTTAAATTCAGACTTTCTGTAAACGGTTAATTTTACTTTGGTACCTGCCGGTCCTTTCATCATGGACACAGCCTCATTTAAATCATCTCCTGTCACTTCAAAATCATTGACTTTAATGATTTTATCACCAGGAATCAGTCCTGCCTCAGCTCCAGGAGACCCTTCAAAAGGTGAAACCACAGTAATCAATTGGTCCGTTTGATCCACCGATACAACAACGCCAATTCCAGCATAACGCCCGGTCGTCTCTGTCTGAAAATCCTCAAATTCCTCTTTACTCATGTATGTAGTGTAAGGATCTCCCACACCTGCCACAAGCCCTTTATACATTCCTTCTTCTAAAGCAACTTCATCTATCTTATCTACATAGAATCTGTTAAGATATGCAAGAATCTTATTTACCTTTTGGTTCATTCCTAAATTAGAATGTCCTGTCATTCCCATGGCAATACGAAAGCCGATGAATACGATGTTAACAAAAATAACAATCGACATCCCTACAGCTAAACCACTTAAAAATGATTTTTTATCTTTCATTCAATCGGCACTCCCTTAGTGATTATATTTTCATTGTATTATTCACTACTTATTATTATACCATAGTTAAAAGATTAAAGTCATTTTGCTAGAAAAAAATAAAGGACTAAGTCCTTTATTTTGATAAATATGGGATAGGATTTGTATGACTTCCATTGATTCTGACTTCAAAATGGCAATGGTTTCCAGTAGACTTTCCTGTACTTCCCACTTTCGAAATGACTTGTCCTCGTTGTACGAATTGGCCGACTGATGCAACTAACTGAGAATTATGACCATATAATGTAGTAATACCACTACCGTGATCAATAATGATTGTATAGCCATATCCATTAATATATCCTGCTGCGATCACTTCTCCATCGGCTGCTGCTAATACACTGGTTCCTGCAGGAGCAGGAATGTCAATACCGTTATGAAAAGCATAGCCTCCGTATACCGGGTCAGTTCTTCCTCCATAATAGGAGCTCAGTGTATAATACCCCGGAACAGGCCATTCAAATTGTCCTCCACTGTACACTCTCGTACTCTTTCTTGTAAGTTCTTTAATTTCTTTTTCCAATTGCTTGGAAATCTCTTCTTCCTCTTTAATAAGTTCCATGTAAGATGCTTCATCATCATTTAATTGAGCAATGAGTGTGGCTTTTTCTTGTCTAGCTTCCTCCAGGCTGTGTTTGACACCCAACTGATGTTTTTTAACCAGGGTAACTTCTTCTTTCTTTTCTTCTAATTCTTCCTTCTGTTCTTCTATTTTCTTTTCGTTCTCCTTCATTTCTTTAATTAAATTCTGATCATATTCCACAATCTTAGTAATCACATCTGCCCTGTTAAGAAAATCAGAAAAATCCTTGGACTGAAGAAGGACCTGCATATAGCCAACTCTTTTATTCATGTACATATATTTAAGACGTTCTTTAAAGGCCTCATATTGCGCTTCTCTTTCCGCTTCTGCTTTTTCAAGCTCATCTTGTTTTTGCTTTACTTCTGATTCTAAATCTTCCAGTTGTTCATTAATCTTTTCAAGATATGCATCCACTTGGGCCAATTCTTTATCCAGAGCCTCTATGTTCTGCATAATATTGGCCTTTTCTTCTTTGGTCTTTTTTAACTTTTCTTTTGCGTTTTTTAAATTCTTTTGAACTTCTTCCAGCTTACTTTTTTTCTCTTTCAGACTATTCGCATATACAGAGAAAATCGGACCACATCCGAGGACCATAATGAGTAGTAAAATGATCCCCCGTTTTATAACTTTATGCATACAATTCCCCCTACTAAATGAACAACTAAACTTTAAGATATCTTCTAATGGATATCGTACTTCCTATAACACCAATTCCAATACCTATTATGAGTGAAATCGGAGTCAGTACATTAAAAATCTCTCCCGGCGTTCTGAACACCAATACATTGCGAATAAATGTATTCTTTTCATAAATCAATTCTGTAATAAAATTATAGGAAAACCAAATAAGAACCAAAGGAAGCACAGAACCAATGATTCCAATAATAATGCCCTCTATGACAAAAGGCCATCGTATAAACCAATTGGTCGCTCCGATATATTTCATAATATTAATCTCATTTTTTCTGATATACACTGTGAGCCGAATGGTATTATCCATAAGCATTACGCCAATAAAGCCCAGTACAAGAATCAATACCAGGCTGATGAGCCGGATCATATTATTAAATCCTATAAGGATTTTGGTTTCTTCTTCTAAATATCTGATTTCTATTCCACTTAATTGATTTAGTTCTGCAACAACCTCTTTTTGATATCTAATATCGTCCAGTGTAATTTCAAAGGAAGGGGGTAATGGATTATCGTTTTCTAGTCCATCTAACAGCGAGCCATATTCCCCCCACTCTTCTTTTTCTTTATTCAAAGCCTCTTCCGGAGAAATGTAGACAACTTCATCAATATGGTCAATTTTTCTAATTCGCTCTTCTAAATCTCGAATTTTATCTTCCGAAACTTCTTCATCTGTACAAAAAACTGTGATTCCTGCAGTTTCTTCTAAAGTCTCCAGTATATAGTCAACATTCACAGCAATACAGTAAAATATGCCCACAATCATTAAGCAGGAAGCAATCGTTCCGATTGATGCCAGCGACATCAATCTATTCCGCCAAATGCCGCGAAAACCTTGACCCACAAAATATTTCATGGTTCTAATCTTCATCGCTGTATCCACCCTTTTGTAAATCTCGAATCAGTACGCCTTCTTTTATTTCTATGACTCTTTTCTTCATTTTGTCTACAATGTCTTTTTCATGGGTTGCAATGATGACTGTAGTCCCTCTGTCATTAATGTCTTTTAATAATTTCATAATTTCCCATGAGGTTAGTGGGTCCAGGTTCCCCGTAGGCTCGTCACATATAAGAATAGGAGGATTGTTTACAATAGCTCTTGCCAAAGCCGTTCTTTGCTGTTCTCCTCCTGATAACTGCGAAGGGTAGCATCTGGCTTTCTTAGCCAAGCCTACCATAGAAAGTACCATTGGTACATTCCTTCTTATTTCTTTTGGTGTTGCTTCGACAATTTGCATCGCAAAGGCAACATTCTCGTACACTGTTTTATTGGGAAGTAATCTGAAATCTTGAAATACAACCCCTAATTTTCTTCTTAAAAAAGGAATTTCTTTCTTTTTTAAGTGCGTGATATTTTTATCATTAATGATAATTTCTCCTTCGGTAGGTTCTATTTCTTTTAACAAAAGCTTGAGCAGAGTGGATTTTCCAGAACCGCTGCTTCCTATAATAAAAACGAACTCTCCTTTTTCGATCGATAGGGATATGTTTTTTAAAGCTGTTACATTGTTCGGGTAAATTTTTGTAATATTATGCAATTCAATCAAGTTATCCCCTCCCATAAGAGGCATAAAATCCATTTTATTTTACAATATTCTATATTAAATAGCAATATACATTACGCCTTAGGGAGTAATACTAATATGACATTTTTTCCATATAGTTCATATATTTGCTAACCATCATGGTGATTTTAAAAGTAATGGCATCTTCAAAATTTCTTAAATCTAAACCTGTCATTTTTTGTAGTTTATCAAGTCTATATACTAAAGTATTTCTATGAATGTAGAGCTGTCTTGATGTCTCTGAGACATTCAAATTATTTTCAAAGAACTTCTGAACAGTTGTTAAGATCTCTTCATCAAATTCTTCTATCGTTCTTCCATGAAGTACTTCTTTAACAAACATATGGCAAAGAGGTACCGGCAGTTGATAAATCAAGCGGCCAATGCCCAACTGATTATAACTTATTATGTGTTTTTCACTATAGAAGATTTTTCCTACTTCCAATGCCATCTTAGCTTCTTTGTAAGATCTTGATACATCCTTTAAGTCTTCAACCATAGTTCCTACCGCAACAGAAATAGTACTCATGGCTTCGCTGCTTAATGTATCATAAATCATTCTTGCAACTTTTTCTTTATCCTCCATGAGCTCTTTTTCTTTTACTTCTTTTACTAAAATAATATTTCTTTCATCTACTGCAGTAACAAAATCCTTTGATTTGGATGGGAAAATGCTTCTTACTACTTCTTTGATATTGATGTCTTTATCCGGTTGGGTTTCTATGAGATATACAACCCTTGGCACATTGTTTTCAATATGAAGTTTTTTAGCCCTGTTATAAATGTCTACCAAGAGCAGATTATCCAGGAGAAGATTTTTAATGAAATTGTCCTTGTCATATCTTTCTTTGTATGCCACCAAAAGGCTTTGAATTTGGAATGCTGCCAGCTTACCAATTCGGTATACTTCCTCATCTTCTCCTCGAACAGCAACGACATATTCCGCTGTGTTTTCATCAAAAACTTTAAAATAATGATATCCTTGAATCAGTTGACTTTCTGCCTGAGAATTCACGAAATCTTCTACGATTTCCATATGCATTCCTATTTGATTTTCTTCTGTAGATGCCACAACTTTAGCTTCAATATCTGTGATGAAAAAGTCCCGTCTTGTAATGGTTTTTAAGCCATCAATTGTACTTTGTAAAATTTGGTTTGAAATCATACCATCAACGCTCCTAAATAAATTTTTTGTTTATTTATTGCTTTTATTTTATATTATAGTAGAATTTCTTAAAAAAAAAAAGAAAATACACAAATAATGTGTATTTTCCTTTTATCTTTTTCATTAGCAATATTAATTAGTAATAGTTTGCTCTGTTTCTTTGTCGAATACATGGATTCTATTTACATCTAAAGCAATTTTAAACTTGTCACCTGGTTTTGCCTGGCATCTTGGATCTACACGAGCAGTCAAGTTTTGTCCTTGACATACCATGTATAAGAATACTTCTGCACCAAGCATTTCTGTTACTTCAATGTCACATGTAATAATGCTGTCTGGAGATACTTCAAGGAAAGCTGGTTCATCATGGAGATCTTCCGGACGAATACCCATGATTACTTCTTTGCCTTCATAACCACCTTCTATAAGTTTCTTTGCTTTTTCTTGTGGAAGTTTGATTTCTTCATCTCCGAAAGTGAGAATAATATCATCTCCACGTTTAACTACCTTAGTATCAATAAAGTTCATTTGTGGTGAACCAATGAATCCTGCAACGAATAAATTATTTGGTTTTGAATATAGGTTGCTTGGTGAATCTACCTGTTGGATAATACCGTCTTTCATTACAACGATTCTTGTACCCAATGTCATAGCTTCTGTTTGGTCATGGGTAACGTAGATGAATGTAGTTTGAAGTCTTTGATGAAGTTTAGAAATTTCTGTTCTCATCTGTACCCTTAATTTTGCGTCCAAGTTAGACAGAGGTTCGTCCATTAAGAATACCTTTGGCTCACGAACGATAGCGCGCCCCATCGCTACACGTTGTCTTTGTCCCCCGGACAATGCCTTTGGTCTTCTATCTAACAAATGGTCAATATCAAGGATCTTTGCTGCTTCACGAACACGTTTATCAATTTCATCTTTAGGCGTTTTACGAAGTTTTAATCCAAACGCCATATTGTCATATACAGTCATATGCGGATACAAAGCATAGTTTTGGAACACCATGGCAATGTCTCTATCTTTAGGAGCAACATCGTTACATAGCTTATCGCCTATCCATAATTCTCCTGAAGATATTTCTTCGAGACCAGCGATCATACGAAGTGTTGTTGATTTTCCACATCCAGATGGTCCAACAAAGATGATAAATTCTTTGTCCGCTATATCCAGATTGAAATCTTTTACTGCAACGAATCCATTAGGATACTTCTTTGTAATATTCTTTAATTTCAATTCTGCCATTACAATTGCCCCCTTAATAAATAGTTATCAAACAATCTCAGTGTATAAATACTATACTATATTTAGATAATTTGTACTATTGCTCTTTTTAACAAATCCTAAAAAATTCCTTTGTTTAAATTGTATATGTGCTTGTCTGTATGAAAAATTTTTGGTTATTATTCTACATTATTCAACATGACCATTTTATATATTGATGATAAAAACCTTGTTTTAAATGGAAACAATTGTAATGTATTGTTAATATTCTATAAATCCCTCACCTAAAACTTCTCTCACATCTCCTACAATTACGAAAGCTTTAGGATCTTCATTCTTCACTATTTCTTTTAACTGAAAAATTTCTTTTTTAGATACAACACAAAATAGGATCTCTTTTTCTTGTTTTGTGTACATACCTCGTCCATTTAACCCCGTTATACCTCTGTCCATTTTTTTCATTATCTCATCTGCAATAACTTCTGCTTTATCGGAAATAATAAATGCTGCCTTGGAAAAATTGATACCTTCCAGCATATTATCAAGTACTTTCCCTGAAATATACACAGAAATAATGGCATACATCGCTTTTACAGGGCCAAAAATAAATACACCCATAGTGATGATCACTGCGTCCAAAGCCATCATCATACGTCCTACAGGAAGATGCTTAAAGTAGTGTTGAATAATGCTGGCAGCAAGATCTGTTCCTCCTGTTGTGGCAGAAGCTATAAATACAAATCCGATGCCTATACCAGCCAAAACACCTCCAAATAGACTGGAAAGCAAAATATCTGCAGGAATTTCCGGTAAAAATTTTGTGTAATACAGAGCAAAAGAAAGATAAAATGTAGCAAACAATGTTTTTGCGCCAAACATTTTCCCTCTTAACATAGTACCGATTAAAAACAGGGGGATATTTAATGCGATATTCGTAAACCATAAGGGAATTCCTCCGGCAAAATAAGGTTCAGTAAGGGCTTTGATTGCAATAGCCAGGCCGGTCACTCCACCTGTCACAAGATCTTGCTTCTCAAAAAACAAATTTATGGCACAAGCTAAAAGAGTCGTTCCAACAATAATAAGTAAATAATCCGTTATAACCTTTTGTTTCTGCGATTGCCCCATGTTTTCCCTTCTCCTTGATCATGTTTTGAATTTACTTGTTTTTATTTTTAGCGGAAAGTTTCACTACCTCCCATGCAAATACAGGAAGCTGAAGCATCCTTTTTGCCCTTGTAGGCTGAGTAATCAAACGGTAAAACCATTCTAAACCCAGTTTTTGAAATGCAACAGGTGCTCTTTTAACCTTTCCTGCCATAACATCAAAACTTCCTCCGACACCTATACATACTTTAACAGGAAGAACTCCTCTATTTTTTTCTATCCATTTTTCCTGCTTGGGTGCACCTAAGCCCACTAACAGAAGATCTGGTTTCGCTGCCTGAATTCTTTGAATCACTGCTTCTTCCTCAGATTCTTTGAAATAACCATGGTCCGTTCCTGTAATTTTTAATCCTTTATATTTTTTCTGCATGACTTTGGCGGCTTCCTCTGATACCCCAGGAGCTCCTCCTAAAAAGTATACCGTATAGTCCGTAGTTGCCATATGAGCAAACAAGTTCTGAACCAAATCATACCCTGCTACTCTTTCGGGAAGCTTTGGTCCTTTGAACAGCCTTGACGCCAATACCACGCCAATTCCGTCCGGTACAATGAGTGAAGCATGATAAAGAGCATCCATTAATGCTTTATCTTTTTGTGCTGCCATAATGATTTCCGGATTCGGCGTATAAACAGAATGACATTCTGTAGTTTCAAAAAAACCAAATACCCTGGATACAGCCTGTTCCATTGTAATGACATCAATAGGAACATCCATTATATTGATTTTACTTTCTGTAGCTTTTACCCCATTCTCAGACAATCTCCCCACTCCTTATGACTCTTGATTCTTTGTGAAATTTTCTGCTCGTAATAAATATATACTTCTGTGCTTACAATACTTACAAAATACTGTTTTTTATAACTTCTACAGCCATATTTCTTTGTTCCAGCAATTGATTTCTTCTGGTTTTTATGGTTTCTTTCATTTCATCCAGATGGTTCAATGTCGATTCTAAATAATGAATTGCTTTATCTTGATCCAGTTCATAAATGTCTATCACTTTTCCAGCTTCCATAGCTTCTACAAAGCTTTTTACCTTTGGGTCATAGGATATTCCCATATAAGGAACACCTGCAGCCGCTGCCATAATAAGAGAATGCAGCCGCATGCCCAACACATAATCCAAAGTAGCCGTAAAGTCTAAGATACTTTGTGGATCGTGCTCTCCATCATATACCACAGAACCGGGTAAAGAAGCACATATTTTTTGGGAAAGCTCCACATCCTCCGGATCATGCATAGGAATGAATATGATTTCCCATCCTTTTTGATCAAACCAATTGAGTATGCCTTTTATTTTATCAAAAAAATGTTCTTCTACCTTCCATGGTCTTAAATATACCCCGAGGCGTTTTTTAGTATCTTTTTGCCTTTCTTTAGGATTAAGCTTTAAAACAGGGTCTGCTACAACTTCAATTTCTCTTTTTACCCCCATTTTTATAAGCTCTTCTTTTGACTGCTGATCCCGTACAGAAATATAGTCCACTTTATTGGCAATCCATCCAATCAAAAGCCGATTGAATTTCATGTTGACAGGGCCAATTCCCTGTGCATAAAAGATAACTTTTTTGCGGAAAAACTTTGCAATCATTACAATAGAAAGATAATACACGATACTCTTCCAGCCTGTTACATCCTGAAGAAGGCTCCCTCCTCCGCTGATTAACACATCAGCGTTTTTAATAGCGGCTATAATCTCTTTATACTTCCACCTGTTCACAGCCTCTACATGATATGTAGAGGCTGTTTCATGAGGCTTATTGGATAGCACAGTAATTTTAACATGCTCTCCAACTTCTTCTTTTAATGTTTTTATGATCGAATACAGGACTGCTTCATCCCCTGCATTGTCAAATCCGTAATATCCTGATACAACTATACTTCCCATAGATTCCATCGTCTCCCCAGTTTTATAATCCAATTAACGATATATACAAGTATTACGCCTCCGATCATGCCAATCCAAATCCCGTGAAAACTCCTAATAAGAGAAATCATAATTGGGGTATGAATATGCGCGTAGGTATTTACCAGGGATATTTGTCCTATAACAGCACCTAAAAGCAATGGGAAATACCTTTCTTTATATCCATAATACAGCATGAAAATCATCAGAGGATGACCGATTAAGAATTCTTTGGTTCGCGGACGTACCCCAAGGATTTTGCGCAGTGCATTTCTGAACATAATTTCATACGTTGAGGCTTGTCCTGTATTTCCTGTCCTTTGAACATACACGATAAGCGCTATTCCTAATATTCCAATAATCAGGAGGGTTAAATAGGTAATAGGATTCTGAAGGAATTTCTTAACTTTCTTAATTTCCAGCTCTCCTCTTTTATATTCAAGCAGTAAAAATACCAGAAGAAGAGGAATGACATGGGCAACTTTAACCCCTCTGAACATATCTATGGTCAGTGTAGAAGATGTTTGAGACATTAGCCCTATGATCGTCAGAGCTCCTCCAAAGGATATAAAACAAATCTTAAAGAATGTAAGTATGATTTGCTTCCAGGATTTATTCTCTTTGTCTATGCAGGTTATTACAGCCCAGGTAGGATAAAGGATGGCTGCAGCCAATGCCATTAATTGCCTTGCCAGGATTGGACGAATTTTTAACAGCCCTGTCCATACGAAAAGTCCTCCTAAGGCAAGAAGCCATGCCCATTTTTCCCATTTATTCTTATCTGCCCATCTTCCGAAAAGAATAAGCAAGAAAATTGGTCCAAATCCGATGGTCCAAATCATCAACGGGTTGGATACGGGGAGATTCATAGGCTTTGGATTTGCAACAACTGTATATCCCGATTGATTTAATTCATTGCGAATATCCTCTACCATTTTAAACCAATCTTCATAATCCTTTTCAGGTTCTGCAGTATTGGGCATTTTTACAAGTAGAGCTTTCATATTTCTTTCTTCAGCAGCAAGAAGGTATCTGTCAACGATCTGTGCCGGAGTTAAAGTAGATGTTTCTCCCTCAGTAACGGTATGAAGGCGTATGGTATTAAAGTCTTTCCCTCCCTGGCTTGCCTTACGGATCAAAGTATAGAGTCCCTTTTGCTTATCTGAAAAGAATTCAATTATACCTATTGTATGGTTTTTGGCAAATTCGGTCATTACAGGCAAATCAAATCCAGGCACCGTTGAATCATTAAAATAAACCGTTCCTAAATTTGGAATATTCTCTACATCCTTTAACACATATTCTAAAGCTTCTTCAGTTACGTTGTTCCATGAACGGATTTGAGGAGAAACAGATAATCCCTGATCTGCAATGATTTTCAGATCATCCATGGGATATCCTGTTCCCAAGTTTAAAATGACGTTATTGGATACTCCGGTATCTAAGAATACTTCATTATTAATCGTGACTGCATCATATTCTCCTAATTTATAAGCCATGTGTTCTTTGATTGTATCGCGGACGGCATCATCTGAAATCCATATATAATAGTGGTTTGGAATAATAGATTTTAAATCTATACCATCCATCATTCCTAAAATCTTTAATTCGGCTCCCGTAAATGCAGTTACTTCTCCCAGTTCTTCCCAGCTGGTCATTGACCCGGGAGATGCAGCTTTAATGGTCTGTTCTTTGATTAAGACCCCTGTTACTCCTGCATCTTTTAATCTTTTTACCACTGTTTCTAAAGATTCTTCATAGGTTTCCGCTGCCTTTTTAATATCACTGTAGTTGGCAAGGATCTCTACTTCTCTTTGATTTTTTTCTACTGAAAATCTGATAAACCCTTGTATCCCTGATAGAATCAGGGATACGATAATAACTGCTGTAGGCAGTAGACCAAATATCTTCTTCATCATTTGCCTCCTAATATATCTTGTATTTATGGCAGAATTTTATACTCTCCTCTTATCATGAACACAGAATCCATCTCTGCATAAATCCCTCTTCCATCATCCCTCGGTATAATGAGCAGATGATATTTAGGAATGTTTTGTCCACTACTGATATCTACTCCATCTGTAATATCCTGCAGTCCTCCCTGCTCAGACGTGATGGCCAGTCCTTTTCCACCTCGTAAAATAATCTCAGTACTTTGTCCTCCGACTAGAGTCTGACCCGCAGATACATTCACTACTTCAAAAATCATTGAGCTTCCATTAGAAGATGAACTATTATTTGACAAAATGCTTCCCAGTAAGTCTGTGACTTCTTTAACCCGGGCATCCACATAACTTTTGGATACTAAAGGATCCTGATTGGTTCCCGGATCAACTCCCATGGCTTTTCCTGTCCCAAAAAACAGTCCACATATAAAGACAGATAACGTAAAAGCAATACGTTTCCATTTCTTATTCATTGAGAACTCCCCCCTAATTTACAATAACAGCTGGATATACTGGCTGAATATCGTAATAAATCTCCGAATCTTTTATTCTAAACCTTAATATTGAAAAATCATTGTAGAGATTCACATCCTGGCCAGAATACCATAATCCGTTCAGATTGATATATCTTACGCCTTCTTTAACCTGAACACTTGTAGTATAACCTTCCGCACTGACTACAAATATATTCTTGCCCTGTTCTTCCCGCACTTTTTTGAGTACATTATGGAATAATTCTGCTTCCATAGAATCTTTAAAACTTCCTGAACTTAAAGGATTCTTATCCATAACAATGATAATATGGGGTTGTTCCGTCTGCAGATCTTTTTGCAGGTACTTCCACTGTTCAGGATTGGTAGCTCTGATTCCGCCCTTTGATGCACTCAGTTGAATAATTCTTGTGTTGTTTAAGTCTTTTACAGCATATTGGCTGTTCCAGATCATATGAGGCACTTTAATGTCGGATGCTTTGATATCTGTACTGCCTGCATAAATACTAAAAGAAGCATTGTTCATTTGAGCAAGGACTTCCCTTTGAACCACTTCATCCAGCAATGTGTTTTTATTGGATGTTGTGCCAAAAACAGTGATGTCAACAGTATTTTGTCCGGAATCTTTTGATAAGGACTTCTCATATTTGTCCTTAATCTTAGTGCTTGAAGGCAAATTATTTCTATTTACTTCCGGAGAAGCTATGGTGGATATGTGGTCGATGTAAAGAGTGTTATTTCGCTCTGCGGTATTGTTCAGAGTAACTGCATAAATTCTGTCTAAAGAAATTGGAGATACTGCAGTTTTTGGTATTTCTGCCTTTACATATTTCCAACCCTTCCAGTCAATTTGACTCGCAAAATTAATGGTATGGCTGCTTCCATTGCCATCAATAATTCTTCCCCTTAACCAATCTTTTGATGAATCTCCATAAACCCACATACCAATGGCTTTAGAATTTGCTTTCAGGTTTAAAGGCTTCTTAAATTGTAAATAAGCCGCCTGAGTTTCATTAGGCTTTGCTTTAAAAGAATAAGTCATCTTTACTGATTTTTTCCCTTCGTAACTTACAGTGCTGTCAATGGTAACCTGGCCGGTTACATAGCTTGGATAACTTGTCCACTCTACATTTGCCTGGGATTCGAAGGATTCCACAGCAGTCACTTGTTCGCCGATTACCACAGGAACATATACTTTTATCTCTCCCAGTGCCCCTTCCAGTACACCTTGTCCAGAGCTGTTTCCTGCAATAAATTTACCATCCTTTACTGTTCCTAAGACACCATCGACTTTCCATGTTAACTTATTCCAGTCAATGGAAGCCCGATATCCTTCTCCGTCTAAGCCTTCGACTTTCAGATTCACGCTTTCACCGGGTTTTAACTGAATGGCTTCAGGAGTAACTTTTAATTCCTGTGGAGTTCCCATACAGGTTAATGTGGTCCTTCCTTTGACATCTCCAATTTGTGCAGTAATAATACCGGTTCCAACAGATTCAGGATAAAATACATTCCCTGACCATTTCCCGGATATGTTTTCTGTACTCCACTTGATTTCATTTATGGAAATATTAACAGGGTTTAAATTTTCATCGTATCCTATTACACTCATTTCAACGCCCGTATTTTTAAATACTCTGGTATATTTAGGTACAATACGAATTCCAGATAAACTTCCTGTTGGTACATCTAAAAAAACTCCAAGCCCGTTGACTACTTTCCTCTGGGTTCCGTCAGAAGGCTTGTTTAGAAGTGTTACTTCTGCTTTTCCCGCTGGCTTTGCTGCCATGGTAGTAGAACCGCCACCATCTAAATGGATGGCATCATATATACCATATCCCAACAGCAGAGAAGTCATTTCACCATGGGTTGCCCCTAAACTTTGATTCCTGCCGTCTACAGCAATCAGATATACTGTTGTGCCGTCTTTAGAAATACCTAATGCCGTTCTTGGATTTCTTGCATTAGGAGACACTAGATGACCTGGATTTGCAGGAACGCTTCCCTTGTCCACTATTTTTCCTGCGCCGCCTAGCGCCATTTTGATCTTGCTTAAGTCAATAGATGTCTGTAAATCAAAGGTTACTCTCTGCCCTATTTGAAATTGATTGATCTTTGGAACGGCCACCGATTCTTCTATGGCAATAACATATCCGTCTTTAGGAATCTCAACAGTCTCACCTTTTTGAGAGATATATGTAATCACGTCATTTTCCACAACAATTTTGTACAAAGTATTATTGATTTTGTCCACCTGAGCAGTTGTGGTATATGCATTTCTGTCTAAGTATACGCCTTTCTTAAATGTTGTTACCTTATTGATTCCTGCAATTTCAAAAGATACCCTGTCTTCGTTATAAAAATACATAGCAACTTTGCAGTAATCAATAAATGGCATACCGCCTTCATCCATGAAAAAGGTGGTCCATTGATTTTCTTTTAAATTGACATAATTGCTGGCAGAGATCAGTTTTCCATCCCTGATAACCATTCCTAAAGAAGCTGTTGGGTTTTTGGACATATCAAAAAAGTCCCCATTAATACCGGCTACGGCTCCATTGGATTTAACCAAATCGGTAGTTGTTTCTTTCAGATTATACTCATTCCTGGACTCAATAACATCCAAACGTATATAAGGATTGGTTATATCCACTTTTAAAATATGGGTATCCAGCCAGCCGTCCTCTGTTAAACGTCTGTCTTTTATGTAAGTAACTCCTTTTCTGATTTCCTGTTCATCCACCTGTTTATGTAATACATTGCTCAGCGCAGCTTCTGCGACTTGCGGAACCGCATTTGTTAAAACAAAGCAAAAAATAAGACATATGTAAAATATTTTATTGTATCTTCGTTTCATTAATCAATTCCTCCTTCATCGATGATGTCACAATAGCATTTATTGCCTAACCTTTATGATCCCCCCTTATTTTTGTATTTTTTTGCATAACTATATATAGATTAACACCGGGGATACTAGAAATCAATGGCACATAATGAAAAACTGTATTCGCATGAATACAGTTTCCATACCATATATTATTTTTCACTCAGGCCCAATACAATTTGAATGTCTACATCATCGCTTAAAGCGGATTCGTCAACAATCACTGTACTGTTTTTAAAGTATGCCTTTAAGTCTTCTCCCCATCCTTCTTTACGGACGAAAATTCTTGTGTTTTGTTCCCTGGTTCCTTCATAATTTCCTATATGAACAACATTATATCCGTCAGATTTTAGTTGATCGCCGGTAGTCTGAGCCAATCCTGACACAGACCCGCCATTCAACACTTCGATCCTTGCATTCTTACTGTTTGCTGTCGTAGTCGCTTCATTCTTGTCATCTGAGAAGAATATTTTTTCTACCAATTCTTTTGTGCCTTCTTCATCATGAATGAAATAAGATTTATTGCCAATGTATTGGGCTTCTCCAGGAATTGTAGTCATTTCTATATTGTTAAGATCAATATCATCTAAGTATTGCACATACTGCAGAGCATCAGTCAAGTCTACATCTGTCTCTACATAATCAAAAAGTATCTTAACAATTGCCGGAGCATTTTTGATATTGGAAGGGCTTAACATCTTTTGGGCAAAAGCCTTTAAGAATTTTTGCTGGGTTTGTATTCTTCCTAAATCCCCGTAATCTTTTCTATAGCGCACCAGCTGTTCTGCCTGTTCTCCATTTAAAGTCTGGGGTCCTGCCTTTAGATTAATGTATAATCCCCCGGCTCTGTCTACATAGTAGTAATCTCTGTCCAGGGTCATTTCAACGCCGCCTATTTGATCTACGATTTTACGGAATGCTTCAATATCCACTTTAACAAAGTAATCTATATCGATCCCTAAAAGTCTTTCTACTTCTTTAACAGAATATTCGTTAGCCTTTTCTTTCCCTGCATAGGCATGAACTTCATTGATTTTAACCGTATCTGGTACTCCGGATATTCTGCTTCTCATATCTGCAAGCATGGATTCTGTTAAGAATACTCTTGTATCCCTTGGAACGGAAACAAGATTGATTTTTTTGGTTTCACTGTTAAACGTCGCTACAATGATTACATCTGTTCTCATTCCGCCTTTATCTACTCCAAATATGGCTACATTGGTCCTGATTTTTTTAGGCGTTTTTTTAAATAAATCCATAACACCTTTTTTTTGCTGATTCTTTTGGCTGGGCATCATCCCATCGAAATCATTCTTTGCAAAATGCAGATATCCATAAGCTCCTATGCCAGCTAAAACCAAAAATGAGAAGACGATTAAAAATACAATGGAAAAAAATCTTTTAACCAAATACTGTTTACTTTTTTGTTTCTTATTCGTTTTAGCCATTGATTTCACCTCAAAGTTCTTTGCTATTTTTATAATTCGAACAACTTGTCCAATATTTCCTTAGTTTTTTCTTTGTCTTGCATTTCGTACCAAATTCCGTCGATCTTTTCTCCTTTAGTCGGAATGGTTACCATGTTTTTATTCTGGAAAATGTCCTCTGACTTAACATCTAATAAATATTGAATATACTTCATTCCATCCAGAAGGCTAAAATCTGTCTCTATATTTTTGTAACCTTCTCTAACAACTTTTGATATTTCAACAGGATTTCGCATTTCCATAATTTTTTTCGTCAAGGACTTTATAACCAGCTGTTGCATTCTGATTCTTCCAAAATCTCCATCTGCATGCCCATAGCGATTTCTGACAAACTCTTCTGCCTTCTCACTGTCCAATATCTGTGTATCTCCATTTGGCAATTCTACTTCTACTCCTCCTACCAGATCAATAACAGCTTTAAAACCGTCCAAATCGATCTTTACATAATAATCAAGAGGAAATCCTACTATTTGTTCTGCTATTTCTTTAATTGCTTTTACTGCCTTATCTTTATCTTTAATACGATTATACACTTCTGTAAGTTTACTATAATTAACCTTTATATTAGGATTGTTTTCTTTAATTGAAGAAAATCTAGGATCTTCAAAATCCACATAAAAATCCCTGGGAATAGAGATCAGGCGTATCTCTTTGCTAGTTGGGTCAAAATGAACAACCATAACTACATCTGTCAATACCTTAGATTCATCCAAACCAATAATCAAGCCTGTAATATTTTGGGGTTCATGATTCTTTTTATCTTTATTTTTATCCTCTTTTACTATCTCTTGTTTAATCTTGTCGCTATCTATTATATTTTCATCCGATTCCAGTTCTTGTCCTTTTGAATCGGAAGGTCTTATAAAAAGCAAAAAACTTCCTAATACTACAATGATCCCTATGATAATGGTAACTATTTTTTTAATATTATTATGAGATTTTAAACTATTATTAGTATCTTCCACGTTTTTCCCCCTCATACCTCCAACATAATATTATCCTACATAAATGATAAAGTTGCAACAAAAGCATAAAATTTCCTGCAAAATGATTGAAAATCGGCTTATATTTGCATTGGAATATCACCGTAGTATATAATAATCCAAAATAATTTAAATGTAAATTAATTTTGATGATAAATCTCTTTTTGTAAAAAAATAAAATGTTTGAGGTGAATAGAATGCAATTTAAGGATAAAGTTGTTGTCATTACAGGGTCTTCCAGAGGAATCGGAAAAGAAATCGCCCTTTCCTTTGCAAAAGAAGGCGCAATTGTTGTCATTAACAGTTCCACAAATATTAGTGCTTTAGAGACTTTGCAAGAAGAAATACATCTTTTAGGCGGGCGTTGTCTTTATTTTCTGGGAGACGTATCCGATTATGATTTTGTTGCATCCATGTTTGAAACCATCCATGAAAAATTTAATCAGGTTGACATACTTATCAACAATGCTGGTATTTCTTATATAGGGTTATTCACAGAAACCACACCTCAGCAGTGGAAAAGAATCATCGATGTGAATTTGACTTCTCTTTATAACTGTTGTCACGCAGCCCTTCCTCCCATGATCAGAAATCATCACGGAACCATATTAAATATCTCATCCATCTGGGGTGTTAGCGGTGCTTCCTGCGAGGTGGCCTATTCGGCATCAAAAGGAGGCGTAAACAGCTTCACAAAGGCTCTGGCCAGGGAGCTGGGGCCTTCAAATATACGAGTCAATGCCATAGCCTGCGGAGTGATTGACACACAAATGAATACCTGGCTTGATGATGATGAAAAAAATACCCTCATTGATCAGATCCCTCTGATGCGAATGGGAAATCCGAAAGATGTCGCAAACTTATGTCTTTATCTTTGCTCTGACGCTGCCAATTATATGACAGGGCAAGTGATTACTTTAGATGGGGGCATGATTTAGAAGCTTTATCAGTTCCTCTTTAATGAACTGCATATCTTCTGATTTTCTTTCCATTTGAGGGGTACTCACAGAAAACTTTTTAACCACACTGGCCGGTTTTGGAGACAATACAAAAATTTCATCCCCCAACAAGAGTGCTTCGTCCAAGTCATGGGTTACAAAAAGGATGGTGTTCTTTATAGATTGATGCAAATTATAAATCTCTTTCATGAGTATGGCTTTTAATTTTAAATCTAATGCCTGAAAAGGCTCGTCCATTAAAAGAATCTCATGGGGGTGTAAAAAGGCTCTCATAATAGACACCCTTTGCTTCATTCCTCCGCTTAATTCTTTAGGGTATGCGCCCTCGTACTCTTTAAGCTCCATAAGCTCTAAAAGTTCATCGATTTTTTGCCTTTCTTTTTTGGGACATACAAGTTCCAAATTTTTTCTGACGGTTTCCCAGGGCAATAATCTAGGTTCCTGGAAAATATAGCTGACCCTTTGACCTTTTAATTCTATTTTCCCCTGATCAGGTTTTTCCAGTTCTGTAATCAGCCTGAGCATAGTAGTTTTCCCACAACCAGAAGGCCCCAGTAAGGAATATATTTTGCCCTTTTCTACAAAAAGGCTGAAATCTTTAAGAACGACTACATCATCATAATGTTTGGTTACATTATTTAGTATAAGCATTTTTTCACCGCCATTTTTTTGTATATGCTGCTTCTAACCTTTTGATTAAGGCACTGGACCCATAGCCCAAAAGCACAAGGATGCCCGACCACACAATGACCTCAGCGATTTCTAAATTAATCCGGGCTACTCCCATGGCAGCACCGATTCCAGTTCTTGCTGTCAAAAGTTCTGCCATAGCGACTCCTTTCCAGGTTAAGCCGCTGCCTATGGAACATCCTGCAAGCCAATAGGGAAAAATTTGAGGAAAATAAAAGTGAAGGATTCTTTTTTTAAAAGAAATTTTATAAACCTTCGCCATTTCCATAAGCTGCTTGTCCAGCTGCTTTGTGCCTTCCATAACGTTCACGATAATAAAGGGGATGACGATGATCCATATGATGAAAATAGCAGCTGCCCCGTCCCCTGTACCAAACCAAAGCCATCCTAGAATCAGCCATGATACAGTGGGTGTAGTCTGGGTTAATATCAAAAAAGGATAGAAAAAAGCTTCTATTTCTTCTCTAAGCCCCATCCAAAAGCCTAAAGGTGTTCCAATCAATATAGCAAGTAAAAAACCAAGAAGGCCCCTTATTATAGAAATTACAATGTCCTTCCAAAACTCTGGCTGTACAGCCAAATCAACCAGAGTTTTTACCGTTTCAACAGGAGAAGGCACAATTAAAGGTCCAACGATGGATGATAAAGTCTGCCAAATAATAATGAATATAAAAATAGAAATAAGAAGGTAAGCCTTCTTATTTCTTGTAATAGAATCCTTCATCGGGTAGTTTTCCCCCTATCATTTCTCCTGATATTTCGTTTAAAGCATTTAAATATGTTTCCACATCTTTCTTGGCTTCTTGAGCTGAAGCAAATTCTAATTTTGTTCTTTCCATGGATTTTTCAAAGATTGCAGCAGGTATTTCCAGCTTTTCTTCTATTAAGGATGATACGGAGGATGGATCTTTTACAACGGCTTCTAAGGCTTCCTTATATGCATTCTGGAAAGCTTCAACCACATCAGGATATTCATTGGCAAAGGATGTTCTGACTGCAATACCTGTCTGAGGTAATTTGCTGCCTTCTCCATTAATCTTCTCCCATTCCGTGCTGTAATCCATAGCAATCTGCATATTTTCTGCCTTTAGAAGGCCTTGGGTTACCAAGGGCTCTGGAAGCACCACTGTATCTGCTTTCCCGGCAATCATCCATTGAAGCATTTCAGGAGAAGTCCCATAGGAAATATGGATTTCGTCCTCTTTTATTCCATTTTTACTGAGTAAGTATCTCGTAATAACATCCGGACTGGCACCCTGCGCCCCTACAAATAAGTCTTTACTTTTTAAATCTTCCCAGGACTTAACTTCTCCATCTCTTGACAATAAGTAAAGAATACCCCAGGTATTTACATTCAGAAGGGAAATATCCGCTTCTTTATTATATAATTTCGAAATAACATTAACAGGAAGCACTGTGAAATCTGCTTCTCCCCTGGCTACTCTGGTGGTAGCTTCTTCAACGTTCTGATAAATCACAAACTCAATGCTGCCACCTTCTACACTGCCTTCTAATGCCTTATCTTCTACCAATTTAATTAAAGGTGCAGTTGGTGGTGCTGAAGGGGCCTGAATCACAATTTTATCAGGCTTTTTTGCTTCTTCTTTTGCTGTATTTGCTTGTCCACAGCCTGCTGCAAATATCATCATTATAAAAAGTAAAAAAGTTACTTGTAGCTTTTTCATTGTATCTCTCCTTAATGCATGTTAATTTATTAACTACATCAGTATAGTATATACAATTACTTTTGTCAAAAAAACATACCTTATTCCTTTGATTATGGTGTATAATACCTTATGTTTAAAAAGGAATTACATAGATTAAAAAATGCAAAATAGAGAACGGAGATTAATATGGACAACGAACATTCAAAACTACCTGAAACGATCTATTCAATGATTCAAGCCACCTATTGGATGGGATACTGCCTGGTCGGCAGTTTTATGAGTGTATTTCTGCTATATTTCGGATATTCCAATTCAGAAATAGGGCTTATAGCATCTACAGGAAGTATCCTTTCTGTACTCTTTCAGCTGGTGAGTGGACGTGTTCTTGACAAATACCCAAAAATCCAATTACGAAAGTTCACCTGCTGTCACATCCTCATTTTCTTAATGCCCGCAGCTTTTCAGCTCCTGGGAAAAAAATCAGGATTCCTCATTACTGTAACAATGATTTTAGTATACTCCCTTGCCAATTCTTTACAACCTCTGCTGAATTCCTTATGCGTCCAATTTGAAGGAACTGGCCTAAAAATTAACTTTGGACTTGCAAGAGGCCTTGGTTCTCTGACTTTTGCAGTAATGTCATTTGCAATGGGGAAAATACTCCTGAAAAAGCCTCCTACAATCCTACCAAAAACTTATATAGCTATTTTTTTATGTTTGATTGTGTGGGTCCTTCTCTTTCGATATGAACCTCCCAGAAAGCAAGCAAAAACACTGCAAAGAAATGAAGTCTCTGGTATCATTCTTCTTAAAAAATATAAGAAATTCATTGTATTTCTTATAGGCGTCATTTGTCTTATGTTTGGCCATAGCCTGATTAATCAATATATGATCCAGATCGTGACCTCCCTTGGAGCCGATAGTGATGTAATGGGAAAATGTTTCTTTATGGCTGCCGCATTGGAACTGCCTGCCATGTTTAGCTTTTCAAAACTAAAATCTAAATTAAGCTGCGGCTGGTGGCTGTGCATTTCCTCAGTATTTTTTACGCTAAAACATTTACTGATTTTTTTAGCTAATTCTATAGTAATGCTTTATACTGCTCAGTTTATGCAAATTGGAGGATTTGCGCTTTTAGCTCCAGCTGTTGTTTATTATGCCAATGAATGTATGGAAAAAGAAGATCAGGCAAAAGGACAGGCACTGGTATCTGCCTCCATGACAGCAGCTGGCATCTTTGCCAGCTGTATTGGAGGGTTGCTTTTAGATTATACCACTGTTAAAGGAATGCTTTTGGTAGGAGCAATTGTAACAGCAGTCGGTCTGATCCTGGTTTTTGCCTTTACGGACAAAGCCTGCAAAATAAGATCCTAAATTTTAAACTGATCTATCGTTTCCATGATGTTGTTCGATAATTGACTTAAATGCAGAGTTGAAGAAGCTACCTCTTCTGAAGCTGCACTTAATTCTTCGGAAGACATTGAAATCTGTTTTAATGCGACAGAAACCTCCTGCGCTACAGCAACGGTGGCTTCAACGCTTTCAATAATATTTGCCTTTTCATGGTCAATATCATTCATATTATTGCTTACAGCATTGATTCTTGGAATAATTTCTTCAACATCATTGATAATTGCTTTAAAAGAATTGATCGAGTTGCTGATGACACCTATTTGCTCACTTAATTGATTATCCATTTTTTTAGAAGTCTTTCTGACCAAATTACTGCTTGTAATCACATTATCCAGTAAACTGCTTATACTTAAAGCTGAGTTTTTGGATTGCTCTGACAACTTTCTTATTTCATCTGCTACAACGGCAAAGCCTCTTCCAGCTTCTCCTGCCCGTGCTGCCTCTATGGCAGCATTTAATGCCAGGAGGTTCGTTTGTTCTGCAATGTTATTGATAATACCCGTAATCTCTCCAATTTGAGACAAATAATCCCCAAGTCCTTTAATTTCTTTTCTCACATCAGAAAATGAAGCATTGATTCCCTTAATCGCATCTTCCAGCAATATTAAATCTTTATTGCTGTTTTGAGCTTTAGAATTAATCCCTACAATTTTAGTATTGACCTCTTCAATTGCTTTTACGGCTTCATTAATCTTAACGCCAAAATGGTTAATAATATCATTCATCTTTGTCATTTCGTTAGATTGTGCATTGATTCCTACGTTCACTTCTTCTATTCTTGACGCAACTTCTTCAGAAGATGCAGCCATTTCTTCTGACATGGTTGATAAGCTATCTATACGCTCCATAATGGACTGATAGGCCTGTTTTAAACGTTTAAGGGTATCTACCGTATTCATTCTTACATGATTGATCGATTCAGCAATCGTTTGCATTTCATCTCTTGTATTTATGTTAAGTGATACAGTTAAATCTCCCTGTGACATTTTAATTAAGTGATCTTTTATGTCCTCAACTGCCAAAGTAATATTTCTGGAAAAGACCATACTTACTAAAGCAGCAAGAATTAAAAAAATTACTGATACAATGATCGTAGCTTTAAAAATAGTAGATCGTATGTATAAAAAGTCCTCTACATCCTTGTCAATGCCGGCAATTGCTATGACCTCTCCTGAAGATTTTTTTATCGGTGCATAAGCAGAAATAAAAGTTCCATACATGTCTGTTACCGGTTCGTCTGTAGAAGCAATATTCCCATTGAATGCTTCCTCCATTGCTTTTTCTAATTCAAATTCTTCCCCCAAAGAAGATGTATTTAAAGATACATCCACAATGATATGTGCCTTATTGTTTTCTCCTTTCATCAATGTATAAAGGTATTTAATGTCATGATTATTCTTAAATTCTGCCATAGCTTTCTGTATTTCTGCATACTCTGTGCTGTGCATGGATTGACTGTCTATAACTTTCTGCAACTGATCTCCATCAATCGTGCTGCTGAATTCAGTAACAGTTTTTATTGAATCTGCCTGTAACTTTGAAAACATAGATTTAAAAATCAAGAAATTCAATAATAAAAAAGTAATCACAAAAACAAGTAAGATTGCCATAACTCTTTTTAAAGATTTTATCCCTATCTTACTCATAGCGCACCCCTTTTTTTGATATTAGTGTGATTTTTGAGATAATTATACCATATTTCCTTTTAAAACTAAATAGTCTGATTAAAAACCGACATTAGATCAATTCCCTATACAATAAAAAAAGCTCTTGTCCCTTAAGGACAAAAGCTTATACTTTACAGTAAGATTGGCTAAAAATTCCTCAATTGATCAGCCGTTCATAAGGAAACTAATAAGTTTATTAAGATCTTCTGGTTCGTATGCGATAATTTCCATTTCCGAAATTGTTAAATCGCTAAAAATCTTTGAAAATGAAACATATTGCGACAACTTGGATTTTAAGTTTAATCTGTCTCCTTCCGCTGTTACCAGTTCAACTTTCCCTTTGCATTCATCCACGATTTTAAAAAACTTATCTACATCTTTTATATTGGTTATTTTCATCTAAACAACCTCCCCCATATTATTACTTTATTTATTTTATCATATATTTTTAAAAACATCTACTTTAATATATAGATTTTAAAGAATAATTATAATTTTCTTGTATTCTCAATGCCAATCTTCATTCGTATCTTTTCCAATATTGTTGCAAGTTATATTATTCTTTGCCATAACTCTTCTTAAAAACACAATTAAATAGAAATTGTTCATGCTTCATTTTCAATTTTATATAATGTATCATTTAATATTTCTTTTCTCAAATCCATCAACCAATCAGAAAATGCTACACTATCAAAAGCATATTCCTTATTTAATTCATATTCATTTTCTGACCAAGTCGTTAGAGGCGCCTCATTATGTTGAATTAACGCTTCAAGTTTATCTAAAGCTTTATACAATTTTGCTTCTATTGTCTTTTGCTCATCCATTTCCGCATACAGTAATTGCATATCTTTTGAAATATCTTCTGGCAAAGATTTTACCCACTCATACAACAAAGTATTTTCCATATCTCTATCCTTATCTGTTTTTTTAAATGTAGGGATATCTCCTGTAAAACACTCTCCGAGATCGTGAATCAAGCACATATCCACAACCTTACTAATATTAACATTTGGAAATTCATTTCTTAATAAAAATGCCATAAGTGAGATTCTCCAGCTATGTTCAGCTACACTCTCAATCCTCCCCTTTGTTGTTGTGCAATGTCTTGTTGTGTCCTTTAGTCGTTCTGCCACATGCAATATCTCTAAAAATTCTCTTGCCTTCATATACATTTCTCCCCCTTTTGTATTACGCATTTATTCTCTCTTACTCTGTATAGTTGATCTCCTTAGATAACACATGAACTTATTACATATTTAAAATTTCCATTCATTTTATTATATTTTATCAAAAGTATTTCGATCCTTAGTCTTAGGCCTTAATACATTCCTTGTTTGCTTGACAAGGGGTGTAACAAACTGTCTCCCATTTAAAGACTAATCTTTTTAGACTACATCAAATACATTTAGTTTTCGTTATACAACAAAAACCGCCAAGGTTCTTCCCTTGACGGTTCTTTTGTGCGTAACAAACTTGTTTGTAATAATATTATCTCTTGGAGAATTGAGGAGCTCTTCTTGCAGCTTTGAGACCGTATTTCTTTCTTTCTTTCATTCTTGGGTCTCTTGTTAAGAAACCTGCTTTTTTAAGAGCTGGTCTAAGTTCAGGATCAGCTTGTAAAAGTGCTCTTGCAATTCCGTGACGGATTGCACCAGCTTGGCCTGTGAATCCACCACCGTGTACATTTACTAATACATCAAATTTGCTTAATGTTTCAGTTAATACTAAAGGTTGTTTTGCTATTACCTTTAATGTTTCTAATCCAAAATATTCATCAATATCTCTTTTATTTATTTTAAAGTTTCCATTTCCAGGTACCAAATATACTCTTGCAATGGATTTTTTTCTTCTACCTGTTCCATAATATCTTACTTCAGCCATTCAGATATCCTCCCTTCGCTTCCTTAAAATTTGATTTCCAATACTTCTGGTTTTTGAGCTTCATGTTTGTGTTCAGCATCTCTATACACACGAAGTTTTTTAATCATTTGTCTTCCTAAGCTGTTTTTAGGAAGCATGCCTTTAACTGCTTGGTAAACAACTTTTTCTGGTTTGGTTGCCATAAGGTCTCTGTATTTTATTTCTCTTAATCCACCAGGATGTCCTGTATGATATCTGAAATATTTTTGATCCAGTTTCTTTCCTGTTAATTTTACATCTTTTGCGTTGATGATAATTACATGATCTCCAGTATCTACATGGGGTGTATAAATTGGTTTATGTTTTCCACGAAGAATCTTAGCAACTTCAGAAGCCAAACGTCCTAAAGTCATGTCTTTTGCATCAACAACATACCATTTTCTTTCGATTGTTTCAGCTTTCGCCATATATGTTGTATTCATTACATACCCTCCTTAATTCTTACAGTGTTCACGTCTCTATTTAAAATCCGGGGCTAAGGGATTTTAAAGTGGCATAATTACACAAAATTCATTATAGTACATCCACCCTGGCGTGTCAAGGAATATATTTTATTAGAGTTTTTTTCCAATTCATTCTTCATATTGAATTTCTATCAGCGTCAATCCCTGAGGTGGTGCTGTTTTTCCCGCCAAATTGCGATCTTTGGATAAAATAATCTGTTTTATATCAGAAGGTTCTTTCTTTCCCAAACCTATTTCGATTAAAGTTCCTGTCATAATTCGAACCATATTGTACAAAAATCCGTTACCAGTTACTTTAAAAGTCACAAATGGACCTTCTTTCTGGACAGATGCTCTATAAATCGTCCTCACAGTTGTTTTTGCTGAACCCCCCGTAGAACAAAAAGCAGCAAAATCATGGGTTCCGACAAAGTACTGTGCAGCTTCATGCATTGCATCGATATCTAAATGAGACGATATAAATGCACTAATCTTTCTATATTGAGGAATAGGAAATCTTCCATTTAAAATCTGATAGTAGTAGGTTTTATTAATAGCGCTATAACGTGGATGAAAATCCTCACAAACTTCTTTAGCATCTCTGATCACAATATCTTCCGGAAGAACAGAGTTAAGTGCGTAAGGAATTCTGTCCTCTGGAATATTCGTGTCTACATGAATTAAGGCTCTCTGCCCCAAAGCATGAACCCCTGTATCTGTTCTGCTGGCTCCAATCACTTTTAGATTTTGTCTGAAAATCTTGTAGCATGCTTCTTCAATCTTTTCTTGTATGCCCATGCCATTGGGCTGTCGCTGCCATCCGTTATAATTGGTGCCATCATACGCAATGGTAAGTAAAATATGTTTCAATTTAAACACACCATTCCTTTTGATTAAATGAAGCGGATCAAAATCATTGCTGATGTGAAAAAGATCATCACAGCCATCGCAACATAATCCCGTTTTTCTATAACGAGCTGCTTCATTCTTGTCCTGTTTTCTCCTCCACGATAGCATCTTGCTTCCATTGCCATAGCCAGCTCATCGGCTCTTCTGAAAGCTGAAATAAATAGGGGTACTAAAAGAGGAATCAAGCTTTTTGCCCTCTTTACAATGCCGCCGCTTTCAAAGTCTGCTCCCCTTGCCATTTGAGCCTTCATGATTTTATCTGTTTCTTCTAAAAGAATAGGGATAAATCGAAGTGCAATGGTCATCATCATGGCTATTTCATGAGCAGGAATACCTACTTTTTTAAATGGCTTAAGTATACTTTCTATGCCATCCGTTAACTGAATTGGGGATGTCGTAAGGGTCAATATGGATGAGCCAATAATGAGAAAGATTAAACGAAGCGCCATTAATCCTGCCAGATAGAGCCCTTCTCCGGTTATTCGAAGGCTCTTGTACTGCCAAATGATCGTATCTCCAGGGGTCATAAAAATGTTTAAAGCTACGGTTATTAAAATAATAACGAAAATTGCCTTTAAGCCTTTTAACATAAACTTGACTGGTACTTTGGATATTGCGATAATACAAGCCAAAAATAGAAATGTCAGTGCATACCCAATATATCTGTTGGCAATGAATAATGCAATAATAAAGACAAATGTAGATACAATCTTTACCCTTGGATCAAGTCTGTGAATCCATGAATCCGTTGGGTAATATTGTCCGATGGTAATATCTCTAAGCATCTTTACACCTACTTCTGTTTTTTCAGTAAGGCAGCTATTTCTCTAGCTCCTTCTTCTACTGTTAATATATTGGTAGGAACATCGAGCCCTTTTTCCCGCAATGCTTTCATAATGTACATGATCTGGGGGGCTGCAAGCCCCATTTTTTCTAATTGCTCCACATGTTCAAACACACTGTCTGGAGCTCCATCTAGTGCAACGCTTCCCCTATGCATAACGATGATTCGATCAACAAGTTTTGCAATATCCTCCATGCTGTGGGATACTAAAATAACTGTAATGCCTAAGGATTCATGAAGCATTTGAATTTGCCCAAGTATCTCATCTCTTCCCTTAGGATCAAGTCCTGCCGTAGGCTCGTCCAAAACCAGGATTTCTGGTTTCATGGCAAGAACTCCGGCAATAGCCACCCTTCTCTTTTGTCCTCCGGAAAGTTCAAAAGGAGATTTCTCATACATTTCTTCCTTAATTCCTACCATGCTTAAAGCTTCTCTTACTCTATGATCCACTTCATCCTTTGATAATCCCATATTCTCAGGTCCAAAGGATACATCTTTAAAAATAGTCATTTCAAAGAGCTGATGTTCCGGATATTGAAAAACAAGGCCTACTTTTTGGCGAATTTCTCTTAAAGATGTATTTGGATCATTAATTTTTTGGCCAAGAATGGTAATTTCTCCGCTGGTAGGCTTAAGCAGTCCATTGAAATGTTGGATCAGAGTAGATTTACCTGAACCAGTATGCCCGATCAGTCCAACAAATTGGCCTTTTTCAATATGAAGATTGATATTATTAAGGGCAACTTTTTCGAAAGGAGTCCCCTGACTATACACATGACTTACTTCTCTAAACTTAATTGCCATATCGCATCCACCACTTCTTCTATCGTAAGTATTTCTGTAGAAATATCTATCCCTTGCTTCTGCATATGATATGCAAGTTCGGTTACCTGAGGAACGTCTAAGCCTAAATTCTTTAAGGTTTCCACCTGGCTAAATATTTCTCTTGGAGTGCCATCCATTACTATTTTTCCATGATCCATCACCACAACTCTGTCTGCATGGATCGCTTCTTCCATGTAATGGGTGATATGAATGATGGTTATATTTTCTTCTTTGTTCAAGCGATGAATGGTTTCCATTACTTCTTTACGTCCTACCGGATCCAGCATCGCCGTCGGCTCATCCAATATAATGCATTCCGGTCTCATGGCCAGTACACCTGCGATTGCTATTCTTTGCTTTTGACCTCCAGATAGTAAATTAGGGGAATGGGTCATATACTCTGTCATTTGAACTGCTGCAAGGGATTCATTAACACGAGTTCTGATTTTTTCTGGTTTCACTCCTAAATTTTCAGGACCAAAGGCAACATCTTCTTCCACAATTGCTGCGATAATTTGATTATCGGGATTTTGGAATACCATTCCTGCATTTTGACGAATATTCCACAGGTTCTTTTCATCTTTTGTATCCATTCCTTTAATCAGAAGTGTTCCTCCTGTAGGATGTAAAATAGCATTTAGATGTTTTGCCAAAGTGGATTTGCCTGAACCGTTATGACCCAGTATTACAACAAATTGCCCTTTTTCTATTTCTATATTTAAATCGTCCAGTGCTCTGAATGTATTTTCTATTTCGCCTTTTTCATTCTGGGTAAAATATTCATATACAAGCCCTTTCCCAGTTACGATCTTCTCCATATGTTCACCAGCCTTTACGCTCAATCTTTCATAACTCAAAATTGATTATTCTCATTAACAGATGAATAATCAATTTTCAATTATGAACTATACACATGTAGGGATTAAGAAGAACTTCTTAATCCCTACATATATAATTATACTAATTCAATAATTACTTCTTCAGCACCGTCGCCTTTACGAGGTCCAATTTTAATAATTCTTGTATAACCACCGTTACGGTCTGCATATTTGGGTGCTATATCATTGAATAATTTTTCAACCATATCCACTTTTTTAGTGTTTCTTCTTTTCTTCACATCGCTAGTTTCTGTTACAGGATATAAAACCTTTAACATTTGTCTTCTAGCATGAAGGCGGGAAGGATTGTCTTTTTTGATGGTCTTTTCAACTTCATCAAAAACAGTAACTTTCTTACCATTCACTACTTCTTTTACACGTTTTCCATTTGCATCTTTTCTTGCTACTTTAGATTTAACAGTTACTTCAGTAAAGTTGTCCTTTTCTTTTACAGCAAGGGTGATAAGCTTCTCAGCAATCTTTCTAACTTCTTTTGCTTTTTGCTCAGTTGTTCTGATTTTGCCATGATATAATAAATTAGTCACTTGGTTTCTCAATAATGCTTTACGCTGAGAAGAAGTGCGTCCTAACTTTCTGTATCCAGCCATTGTTCAACCTCCTTTTCGTGAATATCAACAAGTTTAGTCATCACTGGGCTTTAAGGAAAATCCTAATTCTGCCAGTTTGTTAAGAACTTCTTCTAATGATTTGCGTCCTAAATTACGAACTTTCATCATTTCCTCTTCTGTACGGTTAGTAAGATCTTCAACTGTATTGATACCTGCTCGTTTCAAACAGTTATAAGAACGCACAGACAAATCCAGTTCTTCTATGCTCATTTCCAAGACTTTTTCTTTTTTGTCTTCTTCTTTTTCTACCATTACTTCTACATTTTTTGCATTTTCAGACAGATTGATGAACAAATTCAAATGTTCACTTAATACTTTAGCTCCCAGACTAATCGCTTCGTCTGGTTTCTTTGTTCCGTTGGTCCATACTTCTAGTGTTAACTTGTCATAATCAGTAATTTGACCAACTCTGGTATTTTCAACTGTAAAATTAACCCTTCTTACAGGAGTAAAAATAGAATCAACAGGTATTACCCCTATAGGCTGATCTTTTCTTTTGTTCTTTTCCGCGCTTACATAGCCTCTGCCTTTTATTATGGTCATTTCCATAAATAATTTACTATCAGGTCCGCCACTTAATGTAGCAATATGAAGATCAGGATTTAAGATCTCTATATCTGAGTCTACCTTAATGTCTGCAGCTGTGACTTCCCCTTCGCCTTCAGCTTCTATATAAGCAATCTTAGGTTCATTGCTGTCACTATTGCACTTGATATCTAAGTTTTTAATGTTTAAGATAATCTCAGTTACATCTTCTTTAACTCCAGGAATGATACTGAACTCATGGAGTACATTTTCAATCTTCACACTGCTTACTGCAGCACCCGGGAGAGAAGAAAGGAGTATTCTTCTTAGACTATTTCCAAGTGTTGTTCCATATCCTCTTTCCAAAGGCTCAACAACGAAACGTCCATATTTTCCATCTTCAGACAGCTCAGCAATTTCAATGCGAGGTTTTTCAAATTCAAACACCCGATAAACCCTCCTTTTTGGTTTTTAATCATTCTGAGGGTGACAATTAATGCACTATTATTTGGAATATAACTCTACGATAAGTGTTTCTTGAATTTCCACATCGATTTGATCTCTGTTTGGTACAGAAACAATCTTACCACTTAAGTTATCTTTATCAGCTTCAAGCCATTCGGGTACAAGTCTGGATGCTGTTGTTTCAACGATATCCTTAAATCTTTGCATGGATTTGGAATCTTCTTTGATTTCAATAACATCTCCAACTTTTACTTGATAAGATGGGATATTTACTCTTTTACCATTTACTAAAACATGGTTGTGGCGAACAACTTGTCTAGCTTCTGTTCTTGAACGTCCATATCCTAAGCGATAAATTACATTATCCAATCTTAACTCTAATAAACGAAGTAAGTTTTCACCAGTGATTCCAGGAATACGGTCTGCTTCTTCGAAGTAATTTGCAAATTGTGTTTCAAGAACGCCATAAATTCTTTTAGCTTTTTGTTTTTCACGAAGCTGAAGTCCATATTCAGACAGTTTCTTTCTATTTTGACCATGTTGTCCTGGAGCATAAGGTCTTCTATCTACAGCACATTTGGGTGAAAAACATCTTTCTCCTTTTAAATACAGCTTCTGCCCTTCTCTACGGCATAGTCTGCATACAGGTCCGATATATCTTGCCATTAAGTCTACACCTCCTAAAACTAAACTCTTCTACGTTTTGGCGGACGACATCCATTGTGAGGAACTGGAGTTACATCCTTAATCATGGTTACTTCTAATCCTGCTGCTTGAAGCGCACGAATAGCAGCTTCTCTACCGGATCCAGGACCTTTTACCAAAACTTCTACAGATTTCAAACCGTAATCCATAGCTGCTCTTGCTGCAGTATCTGCTGCCATTTGAGCTGCATATGGAGTGGATTTTCTTGAACCTCTAAATCCTAATTGACCAGCACTTGCCCATGAAAGAGCATTACCATTGGTATCAGTTAACGTTACAATTGTATTGTTAAAAGTAGACTGAATATGCGCTTGGCCACGGTCAACATGTTTTTTATCGCGGCGTCTGCGGGTTGTTCCCTTTTTAGCTACTTTCTTTGCCATTCTACATAACCTCCTTTATGCCTTATTTTTTCTTGTTCGCAACAGTTCTTTTTGGTCCTTTTCTTGTTCTTGCGTTATTCTTAGTGTTTTGTCCTCTTACAGGAAGACCTTTTCTGTGACGAATTCCTCTATAACATCCGATTTCCATAAGACGTTTAATGTTTAACGCAACTTCTCTACGTAAATCTCCTTCAACCACATAGGACTTTTCAATGATTTCACGAAGTTTTGCTGCTTCATCGTCTGTTAAATCTCTCACTCTTGTATCAGGATTGATTCCCGCTTCTTTTAAAATCTTATTTGAAGTAGCGCGACCAATTCCATAAATATAAGTAAGACCGATTTCAACACGCTTATCTCTTGGTAAATCTATACCTGCAATACGTGCCATATAGCTCGTGCACCTCCTACAATCTTCTTTTAATATCTATCTTTTCATATTAATCTTCTATCAGCAATTTTTTCTTACAGCCGCTTATGAGATTATATAATAAATTATATAATTTATCAATTATTTTTACTTCTAAATTTATCATTAAGCTTGCCCAAGGATGCTTGCCCCTCGAGCAAGCATATTTTTATACATTAACCTTGTTTTTGCTTATGTTTTGGATTTTCGCAAATAACACGAATGCGACCTTTTCTTTTGATTACTTTACATTTTTCGCAAATCGGTTTTACAGAAGGTCTTACTTTCATTTGCTTATCTCCTTTCCTCTGCTCGACTTATTTGGATCTCCAAACAATTCGGCCTTTTGTTAGATCATAGGGAGAAAGTTCAATGGTCACTTTGTCTCCCGGCAATATGCGAATAAAGTTCATTCGAAGCTTTCCGGAAATGTGTGCCAGCACCTTATGTCCGTTTTCCAGCTCTACTTGGAACATTGCATTGGGTAACTTTTCTACCACGGTTCCTTCTACTTCTATTACATCACTCTTCGCCAAGGTATCATGCCTCCTCATTTATTGCTTTTGGAGAAGAAGGATAATAAGATCTTAACGCTTTTCTGATATCAGCATCTTTTAATCCTATACCTTCTTCCAATTTGGTTTTAATATCCTCTATGACATCATGTGTCTTTTGCACGTGCATCATTTTTTTCTTCTTTGGTTTTTCCAGTTTTCTCAGATCGCCGTCTACTAAGTATAAATATGGATGTTCTACTTTTACAATAATAAACGGTCTTCCTTTATCACGACCTGATTTTGAAAATACAACTTGCCCGATGGTATATTCATTCATATTTACTCCATCCAATCCTTATTACAATTTTGTAAGAATTTCAGGTTCGCCATCTGTTATAGCAATAGTATGTTCATAATGGGCTGAAAGAGAGCCGTCTCTTGTAACAACTGTATCGTTACTTAAGATTCTTACTTCATAGCTTCCTGCATTCACCATTGGCTCTATTGCAATAACCATTCCTTTTTGTAATTTGGGGCCTCGCCCAGGCACCTTATAATTTGGAATCTGAGGTTCTTCGTGTAGTTTTCGTCCTACTCCATGGCCAACAAGGTCTCGAACAACAGAAAATCCATGAGCCTCAACATACTCTTGTATTGCTGCAGATATTTCATATAAATGATGACCCGCTTTTGCATATTGGATTCCTTTATAGAAACTTTCTCTCGTAACTTGTATGAGTTTTTTTGTTTCTTCAGGTACTTCTCCAATAGCATGGGTTTTTGCTCCATCGGCATGAAGTCCATCTAAACATACACCAATATCGATGCCAATGATATCTCCATCTTTTAGCTTAACATCCTTACTGGGGATCCCATGGACGACCTCTTCATTCACTGATGTACATATAGATGCAGGAAAACCGTATAATCCTTTAAATGAAGGAACAGCACCTTGACTACGAATAAATTCTTCAGCAATCTGATCTAATTCCAGTGTAGTTATTCCTGGCTTAAGTGCATGGGCAAGGAGTTCGTGTGTTTTTGCTAGAATCAAACCTGCTGACCGAATCTTTTTAACTTCTTCGTCAGATTTTATTATTATACCCACTATTTACTCACTTCCAATGCTTCTTTAATCCGATTACTTATTTCTTCCACTTCACCAACACCGTCTACAGTTGTAAGTATTCCCTTATTTTGATAGTATTCAATCAACGGTTGAGTTTGTTCATGGTAAATTTCTAATCTTTTTCTGACGGTTTCTTCTTTGTCATCATCCCGCTGTATTAAATCTGAACTGCACTCATCACAAATGTTTTCTTTTGCAGGCTTCTTAAACTCGATGTGATAAGAAGCACCACATTGTGGGCATACTCGTCTTCCGCTCATTCTTATAATTATCTTTTCATCTGGAACATGAACATTTACAGCTCTGTCAAGTTTTATACCCATATGATCCAAAGCCTCATCCAACGCCTTAGCTTGTGGTATAGTTCTTGGAAATCCGTCCAGTATGAAACCGTTCTTACAATCATCCTGGGTAAGTCTGTCTTTTACAATTTCCACAACCAATTCATCAGGTACTAAAAGACCTTTATCCATGTATTCTTTAGCTTTCTTGCCTAAATCCGTTTCATTCTTTATATTCATTCTGAGTATATCCCCAGTAGAAATCTGAGGAATATTATATGCCTTGGAAAGAAGTTGTGCTTGTGTTCCTTTGCCAGCTCCCGGTGCGCCTAGCATAATCAATCTCATAATGGTCTCCTCCTTGGGCTCTAGCTTAAAAAGCCTTTGTAATGCCTCATGAGCATTTGAGCTTCCATTTGCTTAACAGTATCCAATGCTACACCTACTACGATCAGTAATGAGGTTCCTCCGAAACTAACGTTCATCTTAAATATCGCCTGTAAAGCTACAGGCATAAGAGCAATGATCGCTAAGAAAATGGCTCCAACCAGTGTAATTTGGTTAACAACTTTAGTTAAATAGTCTGCTGTTGGTTTCCCCGGTCTGATCCCTGGAATAAATCCTCCGTTTTTCTTCATATTATTTGCGATCTCAATTGGATTAAATGTGATCGTTGAATAGAAGAATGTAAAGAAGAGGATAAGGAGTGCATAAAGCACTGCACCAAAGGGATGAGTCCAACGAAGCCAAACTAAGATTTTACCCCAAACTCCTGTTGGATTCGCTACAAAGAAATTGGTTACCATCTCAGGAAATTGAAGTAAAGACATAGCAAAGATAATTGGTATAACCCCTGCTAAGTTTACTTTCACAGGAATATGGGTGGATTGGCCTCCATATACCTTTCTTCCTGATGTTCTCTTCGCATATTGAACAGCAATTCTTCTTTCTCCTTGTTGCACCAAAACAACAAAAGCAATCATAATTACGAAGACTACTAGCAGGAGCGCCGTGACAACGTAATTTTTATAGCTTAGAAGTACATTGACACCTACAGGTAATCTGGACACAATGTTTACAAAGATAATCAGTGAAGTTCCATTGCCGATTCCTTTTTCGGTGATCTGTTCTCCAATCCACATCATGAAGGCAGTTCCAGCTACAAATGAAAGAATTGCAACAATCCAAGACCATAAATTTGGATTAATTAAAACGTTTTGGTTGCGCATTGCAAAGGTGAAGCCCCATGCCTGGATTGCAGCCAATACAATGGTCAAATACCTTGTGTATTTTGCAATTGTTTTTCTTCCTTCTTCTCCTTCTTTAGCCATCTCTTCCAATTTAGGAATAGCTATTTGGAGAAGTTGAAGGATAATGGATGCATTAATATAAGGAACTATACCCATTGCAAAAATAGTCATATTTTGCAATGCCCCACCAGAAATCATGTCAAAAAGCCCTAAAGCTCCTCCCTGCTGTTTTAATAAATTCTTGATTGCAGAGGCATTAACACCAGGAACAGGAATATGGGCTCCTAAACGAATTACTAACAACATCATAAATGTATATATTAATCTTTTTCTTAAATCAGGTATCTTCCAGGCGTTTCTAAGGGTTTTGAACACCTAAATCACCTCTGCTTTTCCACCGGCAGCTTCGATCTTTTCTACTGCTGATTTGCTGTAATAGTTAACCATTACAGTTAATTTCTTGGTTATGTCTCCGTTCCCGAGAATTTTTACGCCGTCTTTAGGATTTTTGATGATGCCTGCTTCTTTTAAAGTATCTACAGTTACTACTGTGTTGTCTTCAAAGATATTCAAACGATCTACATTAATTGCTATGATTTCTTTACTGTTTCTATTTGTGAATCCTCTCTTAGGAAGACGTCTGTAAAGTGGCATTTGTCCACCTTCAAAACCAGGTCTTACGCCGCCACCTGAACGTGCTTTCTGACCTTTATGTCCCTTTCCTGCAGTTTTACCTGCACCAGAAGCATGACCTCTTCCTTTTCTGAAACGGTTTTGTTTGGAACCTTCTGCTGGTCTTAATTCACTTAAGTTCATCTTGGCACCTCCTTTAAAGTCTTATTTTCTTATATTTCTTCAACCTTTACGAGATGAGAAATTCTGTTAATCATTCCACGAATGGCTGCATTGTCTTGGTGTTCAACTGTTTTATGCATTTTTGTAAGGCCTAAAGCTTGTGCAGTAAGCTTTTGCTTAGGTTTTGCGCCAATTGTGGATTTCACTAATGTAATTTTTAATTTATTGGCCATCGCAATTCCTCCTTATCCCAGAAGTTCTTCTAATGTTTTACCACGTAACTTTGCAACGTCTTCTGGATTTTTAAGATTTTTTAGAGCTTCGATCGTTGCATTAACAACGTTTCTCTTATTATTGGAACCCAAGGATTTTGTTCTAATATTGCGAATTCCTGCTAATTCAAGTACCGCACGAGCTGGACCACCTGCAATAACTCCAGTACCTTCAGCAGCGGGTTTTAATAATACTCTCGCACTGCCAAATTCTCCTATAAATTCATGAGGAATACTGTCATTTTTATCTCTTGGAACATAGATTAAGTTTTTCTTTGCATCCTCTATAGCTTTTCTGATTGCATCAGGAATTTCAGTTGATTTTCCTAATCCAGCACCTACATAGCCGTTTTCGTCACCAACAACTACTAAAGCAGAGAATCGGAAGTTTCGTCCACCTTTAACTACCTTGGTAACCCTTTTAATTGTAACTACTCTTTCTTTTAAGTCCAAATTGCTTGCGTCAATTTTAGTTCTAGGCATCTTTTTCCCTCCTTTACTAGAATTGTAATCCAGCTTCTCTAGCTGCATCAGCTAATGCTTTTACTTTTCCGTGATATATATATCCTCCACGATCGAATACCACTTCAGTAACACCTTTATCTAAAGCTCTACGAGCAACTATTTCGCCTACTAGCTTAGCTGCCTGCACATTATTGGTTTTTTCGAGCTGTTTCGCAATATCTTTTTCCAGTGTTGATGCTGCAACTAATGTAGTTCCTTTAACATCATCAATGATTTGTGCATAGATATGTTTATCACTTCTAAATACGGATAATCTGGGTCTTTCGGTTGTGCCATGGATTTTCTTACGTATTTTTAAGTGTTTCTTTGCACGAACTTCAGAACGAGATTCTTTTCGAATCATGTGGATTTCACCCCTTTTCTATTACTTACCGGTTTTACCTTCTTTTCTTCTGATCACTTCGTTTTCATATTTGATTCCTTTACCTTTATAAGGTTCTGGAGGACGTTTGAATCGAATTTCGGCTGCATATTGGCCAACTTTTTCTTTATCGATTCCACGAACGATGATTTTATTTCCGTCTACTGTGCTTTCAATACCTTCAGGATCTTCCATTTCAACCGGATGAGAATATCCTAAGGATAAGATTAATTTCTTTCCTTGTTTTTGTGCTCTGTATCCTACACCGTTGATTTCCAATACTTTAGAGAATCCATTTGTTACTCCCTCTACCATATTGGCAACCAGTGTTCTTGTTAAACCATGTAGTGCTTTGTGCTTTTTAAGATCACTTGGTCTTGTTACTACTACTTGATTATCTTCAACCGCTACATTGATTTCAGCGGATAATTGTCTTTCTAAGGTTCCTTTTGGCCCTTTTACGGTTACAAGATTTCCATCACCAACTTTTACTTCTACACCTGATGGAATTGTAATCGGTAATTTACCAATACGTGACATGGTTGCACCTCCTTAAGCTTATTGACACTTATAATATTTTATTACCAAATAAAAGCAATTACTTCGCCACCAACGCCTAATTTTCTGGCATCTCTGTCAGTTAATAAACCTTTGCTTGTAGAGATGATTGCTGTTCCAAGCCCACCTAATACTCTAGGCAGTTCATCTTTACCAGCAAATACTCTAAGGCCTGGTTTTGAAATTCTTTTTAAACCGGAAATAACTTTTTCATTTTTGTCTTTTCCGTATTTTAATGTGATACGAATTGTAGCTTTTGCGCCATCTTCAATGATTTCGTATCCTCTAATATATCCTTCGTTTAATAATATATCTGCAATCGCCTGTTTCATTTTTGATGCAGGTATATCTACTGTATCATGTTTTGCGATATTGGCATTTCTGATTCTTGTGAGCATATCTGCAATTGGATCACTCATTGTCATTGAATGTACCTCCTTCCCCTTTTTTACCAGCTAGCTTTTTTAACACCTGGAATTTGACCTTTATATGCTAATTCTCTAAAGCAAATACGACATACACCAAATTTTCTCAAGTATGCATGAGGTCTTCCACAGATTCTGCAACGATTGTAAGCTCTTGTTGAATACTTTGGCTTACGTTGTTGCTTAATCACCATAGACTTTTTTGCCATTCGTTACCCTCCTTTTTTACTTTCTAAATGGCATTCCAAACAATCTCAACAATTCACGAGCTTCTTCGTCCGTGTTTGCTGTGGTAACAAAAATAACGTCCATACCTCTTACTTTATCAATCTTATCGTATTCTATTTCAGGGAAAATCAATTGTTCTTTGATTCCTAATGCATAGTTCCCTCTTCCATCGAATGAATCAGGGCTAACTCCTCTGAAGTCACGAACACGAGGCAACGCCAAGTTGATTAAACGATCAATGAAATCATACATTCTTTCTCCACGGAGTGTTACTTTACATCCGATAGGCATTCCTTCACGGATTTTGAATGCTGCCACTGACTTTTTAGCTTTTGTTACTACAGGTTTTTGTCCTGCAATAAGAGTTAAATCGCTTACAGCAGCTTCAAGCACTTTTGGATTGTCTTTTGCTTCTCCAACTCCCATGTTGATGATCACTTTTTCAATCTTGGGCACTGCCAATTTATTTTTATATCCGAACTTTTTCATCATTGCATCTACAATTTCGTTTTCATACATTTCTCTTATTCTACTCAAAGCTTACCCTCCTTCCGATGCTTAATCAATCACTTCGCCAGTAGATTTTGCAACTCTATAGCGAACTGCTTTCTGACGTCCGTTTCTTTCTTCCATTACTACTTTAACTCCCAATCTTGTAGGCTTTCCGTTATGCACATACATTACATTGGAAACATGAATAGGACCTTCTTGGTGAATAATTCCGCCCTGTCCCATTGGATTAGCTTTTTTATGCTTTGTGATCATATTAACGCCTTCTACGATTACACGGCCATTTTTACGGTCAACATGCAGTATCTTGCCTTCTTTTCCGGCGTCTTTTCCAGTAATCACTCGAACTGTATCGCCTTTTTTAAGTCTAATTTTCACTCAAAACACCTCCTTATAGTACTTCTGGTGCCAAGGATAATATCTTCATAAATTTCTTTTCTCTTAATTCTCTTGCTACTGGTCCGAAAATACGAGTTCCCCTTGGATTCTTATCTTCTTTGATAATAACTGCTGCGTTATCATCAAATTTAATGTAGGAACCATCTGGTCTTCTAACTTCCTTAACAGTTCTAACTACAACAGCTTTAACAACGTCGCCTTTCTTTACAACACCACCGGGTGTTGCATCTTTAACTGAAGCAACGATTATATCTCCAACACTCGCATATCTTACTTTGGATCCGCCCAAAACTCGGATACATAAAAGTTCTTTTGCTCCGGTGTTGTCTGCAACATTTAATCTGGTTTCTTGTTGAATCATAATATACCCTCCTTTCGAGTCGAGACATTATTTTGCTTTTTCTACGATCGATACTAATCTCCATCTCTTGTCTTTGGACAGTGGTCTTGTTTCCATAACTTTTACGCGATCGCCAACTTTGCATTCATTATTTTCATCATGCGCTTTTAATTTATATGTTCTCTTCACGATTTTTCCATATAAAGGATGCTTAACATTATTCTCAACAGCTACAACTATGGTTTTATCCATCTTATCGCTGACTACTTTACCGATTAATGTTTTGCGAAGATTTCTTTCTCCCACAGTGAATTCCTCCTTCCGTAACAATCATTATCCATTGGAACGTTGTGTAATGATTGTTTGAATTCTTGCAATGTTTTTTCTCACTTCTCTGATTCTTGCTGTATTGTTTAATTGATTGGTTGCATTTTGAAATCTTAAGTTGAACAATTCCTTCTTAGCAGAAACTAATTCTAACTGTAATTCTTCTGACGTTTTATTGCGTAATTCTTCTAAATATACATTACTCTTCACTACTATCACCGTCCATTTCTTGTTCTGCACGTGATACAATTTTACATTTAATTGGCAACTTGTGCATTGCAAGACGTAAAGCTTCTCTTGCAGTTTCTTCTGCTACTCCTGCAAGTTCAAACATTACTCTGCCTGGCTTTACTACTGCTACCCAATATTCCGGAGAGCCTTTTCCTTTACCCATACGAGTTTCTGCTGGTTTTTGTGTGATCGGTTTGTCAGGGAATATTTTAATCCAAACCTTACCGCCACGTTTAATATATCTTGTCATTGCGATACGAGCAGCTTCTATTTGATTGGAAGTGATCCAACTTGGTTCTTCTGCTACAAGTCCGAATTCACCATAAGTGATTTTGTTTCCACGGGTTGCTTCACCTTTCATACGCCCACGGAATTGCTTACGGTGTTTTACTCTTTTAGGCATTAACATTATTCATCGCTCCCTTCCTTTTTAGCTCTTTGAGGAAGAATTTCACCTTTGTAAATCCATACTTTTACGCCGATCTTACCATAAGTTGTATTTGCTTCTGCAAATCCATAGTCAATATCCGCTCTTAATGTTTGCAGAGGAATAGTTCCTTCATGGTAATGTTCTGTACGAGCAATTTCAGCACCAGCTAAACGGCCGGAACATGCTACTTTGATTCCTTTTGCGCCAGCTTTCATTGCTCTTCCCATTACTTGCTTCATTGCTCTTCTGAAAGAAATACGGTTTTCTAATTGAAGTGCAACGTTTTCTGCTACTAATTGCGCATCAACTTCTGGTTTCTTAACTTCAACAATGTTAATCATTACTTTGCTTTCTGTTAATTTTTGAAGCTCATTGCGCAAGTCTTCAATAGAAGCTCCTCCCTTACCAATTACAATACCTGGTTTGGATGTATGAATATGCACTTTTACTCTTTCTGCCGCTCTTTCTATTTCAACATTGGAAATTCCAGCTTCATATAATTTATTTTTAACATAAGTTCTTAACTTATTATCTTCTATTAATAAATCGGCAAAATTCTTCTTTGGTGCGTACCACTTGGCGCTCCAGTCTTTAATTATACCGACTCTTAAGCCGTGGGGATTAACTTTTTGTCCCATACCTTACCTCCTTATCTTTCATTGAGTACAATAGAAATATGACTGGTGTGTTTCTCTATACGATATGCCCTTCCTTGCGCTCTTGGGCGGATTCTCTTCAATTTTGGTCCTTGGTTTGCATATGCTTCTTCTACATAAAGTTTGGAAACATCCATTCCATAATTGTTTTCTGCATTTGCTACCGCGGATTTTAATACCTTTTCAATGATTCTTGCAGCATATCTTGGAGTATATGCAAGGATAGCAAGCGCTTCTCCTGCTCCTTTACCTTTTATTGTATCAAGAACAATTTTCGCTTTTGTTGCAGATACTCTTGCATATTTTACATGTGCCTTAGGTCTTGTATCTTTATTTTCGTTTCTCGCTCTTTTGATTTGACTTCTATGTCCTTTAGCCATGAAGCGACCCTCCTTCCATCAAAATTAACGTACCTTTGATCTCTTTTCAGCGTCTTTTCCGTGTCCTCTATAGGTTCTTGTTAACGCAAATTCTCCTAATTTATGACCAACCATGTCTTCTGTAATGTATACAGGAACATGTTTTCTTCCATCATGAACAGCAATTGTATGTCCAACCATTTGTGGGAAAATTGTTGAACGACGAGACCAAGTCTTTATAACCTTTTTCTCTCCGCTTTTGTTCATTGCATCAATTGCTTTTAACAGATGGTCATCTGCAAAAGGTCCTTTTTTAAGGGATCGACCCATAAATGCTCCTCCTTCCGATTTCAAGCTTATATTAAGCTATAAAAATCTAAATTTACTTTTGACCTCTTCTACGAATAATTAATTTATTTGAAGGTTTATTTTTCTTTCTTGTCTTGAATCCAAGTGCTGGTTTACCCCATGGAGTAGATGGTCCTGGACGTCCGATAGGTGCTTTACCTTCTCCACCACCGTGTGGATGGTCATTAGGGTTCATTACAGATCCACGAACAGTAGGACGGATTCCCATGTGACGTTTTCTTCCTGCCTTACCGATATTGATAAGTTCATGATCAAGATTTCCTACTTGTCCTATGGTTGCTCTACAAGTGATTGGAATCAGTCTTGTTTCTCCAGAAGGTAATTTAATTGTTGCATATTTGCCTTCTTTAGCCATTAATTGCGCAGCTGTTCCTGCAGAACGAACAAGCTGTCCACCTTTTCCTGGTTTCATTTCAATATTATGAATGGTAGTACCAACAGGAATAAATTGCAGAGGAAGTGCATTACCTACACGAATTTCTGCATTTTCTCCATTCATAATTTTGTCTCCTACCTTTAAGCCGTTAGGAGCTAAGATGTAAGCTTTTTCACCGTCAGCATAGTGTAAAAGCGCGATGTTTGCTGTTCTGTTTGGATCGTATTCGATGGATGCTACTCTTGCAGGAACTCCATCCTTATTTCTCTTAAAATCGATGATTCTATATTTTGTTCTAACTCCGCCTCCACGATGGCGAACTGTTATTTTTCCTTGATTATTTCTACCTGAATGTTTTTTCAAAGATACCACTAATGATTTTTCGGGAGTGGTCTTTGTAATTTCTTCAAAGGTAGACGAAGTCATTTGTCTTCTTGAAGGGGTATATGGATTGTATTTTTTAATACCCATCGTATTCACTCCTTTCAACTTCTATACACGTTCCCTGGTGTTTCTTCAACTCATTAACTACATTCCTTCAAAAAAGTCAATTTCTTTACTATCTGCTGTTAATTTAACAATTGCTTTTTTGGTTTTTGCAGTTTTACCAAAGGTCATTCCTCTTCTTCTTGTTTTTCCGTCTTGATTAATTGTGTTAACTTTTTCTACTTTTACACCTTCAAACATTCTTTCTACAGCATCTTTTACCTGTGTTTTGGTTGCTGATGGATGCACAAGGAAGGTGTATTTTTTTTCTGCCATTTGATTCATACTTTTTTCAGTGATAACTGGTTTCAAAATGACATCATAATATTTCAAATCTGCCATTATGCATACACCTCCTCGATATTTTGCAACACATCTTTGGAAACAACAAATGTATCGTATTTTAAAATATCATATACATTTATGTTATTTACAGAGATTGTTTTTACATCTGGAATGTTTCTTGCTGATAACACTACGTTTTTATCATCATTTACGATTAATGCTTTAGTTAATTTCAGGTTGTCTAAAACCTTTTTCATTTCTTTAGTTTTGATTGCATCTAATTTTAATTCATCTAAAACGATAAATTTATTTTCTTGTACTTTGCTGGTTAACGCAGATTTAAGCGCTAATCTTTTTACTTTCTTATTTAATTTGAAAGAATAGTCTCTTGGCTTTGGAGCAAATACAACACCGCCACCAGTCCATTGTGGTGCACGAATGGATCCTTGTCTTGCTCTTCCTGTTCCTTTTTGTCTCCAAGGCTTTCTTCCGCCTCCACGTACTTCTGCACGAGTCTTAGCACTTTGTGTACCTTGTCTTTGGTTTGCTAAGTACTGTACTACTGCAGCATGAAGCACATGTTCGTTTACTTCTACTCCGAAAATAGCATCATTTAATTCGATTTCTCCAACTTGCTGTCCGCTCATATTATACACAGCAACTTTAGCCATTATAGTTCCTCCTTTCTCACAATGTCAACTATGCGTTTTTAACACTGTCTTTTACTAATACGATTGACTTTTTAGGTCCGGGAATCGCACCTTTAATAAGAAGCAAATTCTTCTCAGCGTCTACGCGTACCACTTCAAGATTTTGAACAGTTACTTGTACAGCGCCCATATGTCCTGGAAGTTTCTTTCCTTTAAATACTCTTGATGGGAAAGAACTTGCTCCCATTGAACCCGCAGCTCTGTGATATTTAGAACCGTGTGCCATGGGTCCTCTATGTTGGCCATGTCTTTTAATAGCACCTTGATATCCTTTACCTTTAGAAATACCAGTTACATCAACTTTTTCTCCAGCAGCGAAGATATCTGCTTTGATTTCACTGCCTACTTCGTAGCTACTGATATCTTCCAAACGGAATTCTTTTAATTTTCTTTTTGGCGCTACGCCAGCTTTTTCAAAGTGGCCTTTCATTGGCTTATTCACATGCTTTTCTTTAGCATCAACAAATCCAACCTGGATTGCATTGTATCCGTCGTTTTCAACAGTCTTCTTCTGAACCACTACACAAGGTCCTGCTTCTAAAACGGTAACAGGAATTAATTTGCCATCTGCATCGAAAATCTGAGTCATACCAATTTTTCTTCCTAAAATAGCTTTCTTCATTATTACACCTCCTATTAATCTACAGCGGATTGTACATTCATACAATCATCCTAGATAGATTCAATATCTTGGATTTTATATCTTTGATGCTGAATCTATTTCCGAAAACTTATTTTACATCTACTTTAATATCTACGCCTGCAGGCAAGTCAAGGCGCATTAAAGCATCTACAGTCTTAGGTGTTGGAACAACAATATCGATCAATCTCTTGTGAGTTCTCATTTCGAATTGTTCTCTGGAATCTTTGTATTTGTGAACCGCTCTTAAAATAGTAATCACTTCTTTTTTAGTTGGCAATGGAATAGGTCCACTTACTTTTGCTCCAGTCTTTTTAGCTGTTTCAATAATTTTTTCAGCTGATTGATCGATTAACTTGTGATCATACGCCTTTAAGCTAATTCTAATTTTTTGATTTGCCATAAAAAAAGTCCCCTCCTTTTCGCACTTTTAGTTTAGTACGACAAGTGGTGACTGCACACTCATCCGGGTGTATCTAATAATACACAAATGCATTAAAAATGCAATTCCCTCGATATGGTACAGTGACCTTGTCGCCCCGTTTCTTGAACTGGACATTGCTCAGTGAAAATTATCCCGCTTTTGCGGCAACCTTTCACATCATCGCTCTCAATGTCACAACATTAATGAGTATACAATAAAATCCTTTGCATTGCAAGGGTTTTTTTCATTAATTCCTTTTTTTCTACTAGAAAATTTACCCATGCTCGTAAAAAAAACTTAATTATTTGACTAAAATTGAAGAAGCTTGTTTATCTTCTTCGTTAATTGAAAAAATCACATCCCAAATGGGATGTGATTTTATATTATATTATTCAATAATTTCTACTACGGAACCAGCACCAACTGTTCTACCACCTTCACGGATAGCGAAACGAAGTCCTTTTTCCATAGCAACTGGTGCAATAAGTTCAATTGTCATTTCAATGTTATCACCAGGCATGCACATTTCAACGCCTTCTGGTAAAGCGATAACACCTGTAACGTCTGTTGTTCTGAAGTAGAACTGTGGTCTGTAGTTTGCGAAGAATGGAGTATGACGTCCACCTTCTTCTTTCTTAAGAACGTAAACTTGTGCTTTGAATTTTTTATGAGGTGTAATAGATCCTGGTTTAGCTAAAACTTGTCCTCTTTCAACTTCATCTCTTTGAACACCACGAAGAAGTGCTCCGATGTTGTCACCAGCTTGCGCTTGATCTAATAATTTACGGAACATTTCTACTCCAGTTACAACTACTTTTCTGGATTCATCAGAAAGTCCTACGATTTCAACTTCGTCTTGTACTTTAAGCACTCCACGTTCTACTCTACCAGTAGCAACTGTTCCACGTCCTGTAATGGAGAATACGTCTTCTACAGGCATAAGGAATGGTTTGTCAACATCTCTTTCTGGAGCTGGGATGTAAGAGTCAACAGCTTCGAATAATTCAAGAATTTTGTCTCCCCATTCGCTGTTTGGATCTTCTAATGCTTTAAGAGCAGATCCTCTGATTACTGGGATTTCATCTCCTGGGAATTCATATTCATTTAATAATTCACGAATTTCCATTTCAACTAAGTCAAGTAATTCTTCATCGTCTACCATGTCACATTTATTCATGAATACTACGATGTAAGGAACGCCTACCTGACGGGAAAGAAGAATATGTTCTCTTGTTTGAGCCATAGGACCATCAGTTGCAGCAACAACGATGATAGCACCGTCCATTTGAGCTGCTCCTGTGATCATGTTTTTAACGTAGTCAGCGTGTCCTGGGCAGTCAACGTGTGCATAGTGACGGTTTGGAGTTTCGTATTCTACGTGAGATGTAGAAATTGTGATTCCACGTTCTCTTTCTTCTGGAGCTTTGTCAATATTATCGAAAGCTACAGCTTCACCTAATCCATATCTAGCATGAAGAGTCTTTGTAATTGCTGCTGTTAATGTTGTTTTACCATGGTCAACGTGTCCGATTGTACCAATGTTAACATGGGGCTTTGTTCTTTCAAATTTAGCTTTTGCCATTTTAAATTATCCTCCTTTTATTTGCTTAACATCAATATTAATTATATTTGAAGTCTTTCTTTATTTCAAGCCTTTTATGCTATTCAGCCTTTGATCTACCGGCTACTACTTTATCCTGAATGCTCTTTGGCACTGGCTCATAGTGATGGAATTCCATAGAATATACACCACGTCCTTGAGTCTTGGAACGAAGGTCTGTCGCATATCCAAACATTTCAGCCAATGGCACAAATGCATGGATAACTTGAACACCGTTTCTTGCTTCCATTCCTTCGATTCTACCACGGCGAGAGTTAAGGTCACCTATAACATCTCCCATGTATTCTTCAGGAACAGTAACGTCAACTTTTTCAATAGGTTCAAGAAGAACTGGATTACCTTTTTTCATAGCTTCTTTAAATGCCATGGAACCAGCAATCTTAAACGCCATTTCAGATGAGTCAACTTCATGGTAAGATCCATCGTATAATATAGCCTTAATACCAAGTACAGGATATCCACCTAAAATACCACTTTGCATTGCTTCCTGAATACCATTATCAACTGCTGGGATGTATTCTTTTGGAATAGCTCCTCCAACAATCTTGTTTTCAAATTCGTAAGTTTTTTCGCTATTAATATCCATTGGCTCGAATTTAACTTTACAGTGTCCGTATTGTCCACGTCCACCAGATTGTCGAACGAATTTTCCTTCAACATCTGCAGCTGCCTGAATGGTTTCTTTATAAGCAACTTGTGGTTCACCAACATTTGCTTCTACTTTAAATTCACGAAGCAGACGGTCAACAATAATTTCAAGGTGAAGTTCTCCCATTCCTGAAATAATTGTTTGTCCTGTTTCTTTATCGGTGTAAGTTCTAAATGTTGGGTCTTCTTCTGCAAGTTTAGAAAGGGCAATTCCCATTTTTTCCTGACCTGCTTTTGTTTTTGGTTCAACCGCAACAGAAATAACAGGCTCTGGGAATACCATGGATTCTAAGATAACAGGATGTTGTTCATCACAAAGGGTATCTCCTGTTGTTGTGAATTTTAATCCAACTGCTGCCGCAATGTCACCGGAATATACTTTATCAATTTCTTCACGGTGATTTGCATGCATCTGCAGGATACGACCGATTCTTTCTTTCTTGCCTTTTGTAGAGTTAAGTACATAAGAACCGGAGTTCATTGTACCAGAATATACTCTAAAGAATGCAAGTTTTCCAACATAAGGGTCGCTCATAATTTTAAATGCTAATGCTGAGAAAGGCTCTTCATCGGAAGAATGTCTTTCGATTTCTTCTTCTGTACCTGGAATTACCCCTTTAATGGATGGGATATCCGTTGGTGCAGGAAGGTATTCTACTACAGCATCTAATAGTCTTTGAACTCCCTTATTCTTATACGCAGAACCACAAAGTACAGGAATAATTTCTACGTTGATTACTGCTTTTCTAAGAGCTGCTTTTAACTGTTCCTCAGTTAATTCTTCTCCTTCAAGATAAAGCATCATCAATTCTTCATCGGTTTCAGCAATTGCTTCAACCATTGCCATTCTGTATTCTTCTGCTTGATCTTTCATATCTTCAGGAATCTCTTCTTCTACGATTTCTTTTCCCAAGTCATCTTTATAGATGTAGGCTTTCATTTTCATTAAGTCGATAATTCCTGTAAAAGTTTCTTCTTTACCGATTGGTAATTGAATTGGCACTGCATTGGCATTCAATCTTTCTTTCATCATGGAAACTGCATTGTAAAAATCAGCTCCCATAATATCCATTTTATTTACGAAAGCCATACGTGGAACATGATATTTATCAGCTTGACGCCATACAGTTTCTGATTGAGGTTCTACGCCACCTTTTGCGCAGAAAACGCCAACAGCACTGTCTAATACACGAAGAGAACGTTCTACTTCAACGGTGAAGTCAACGTGACCAGGTGTATCAATAATATTAATACGATTACCTTTCCATTGGCAAGTTGTTGCTGCAGAGGTGATCGTGATACCTCTTTCTTGTTCTTGTTCCATCCAGTCCATAGTCGCAGTGCCTTCATGGCTTTCACCAAGTTTATGGGTACGACCGGTATAAAATAAAATACGCTCAGTTAATGTTGTTTTTCCCGCATCAATATGAGCCATAATACCAATATTTCTGGTACGTTCAAGCGGGAATTCTCTTCCTGCCAAAGTTACTCCTCCTTTGGTAATATCTACTTATCTATTTCTTTACTTCGGTAGTTTTTACTGTTTTTTAACTTTTATGCACATCTACAAAGAATCCAATTTCTATGTAGAGTAATGATATACTTTCGTATATCATTACCATCTGTAGTGTGCAAATGCTTTGTTGGCTTCTGCCATTTTGTGTGTATCTTCTTTTTTCTTAACAGCTCCGCCTGTATTGTTAATAGCATCCAAGATTTCTGCTGCAAGACGATCTGTCATTGTCTTTTCACCGCGTTGTCTAGCATATAACACTAACCAGCGAAGTCCTAATGTTTGTCTTCTGTCAGGTCTTACTTCTACTGGTACTTGGTATGTTGCTCCCCCTACACGACGAGCTTTTACTTCTAAAACAGGCATAATGTTGTTTAATGCTTCTTCGAATGCTTCTAAAGCATCTTTACCTGTTTTTTCAGCTATTCTTTCAAATGCGCCGTATACGATTTTTTGAGCAACTCCCTTTTTCCCGTCAAGCATTACATTGTTAATTAACTTTGTAACAACCTTGCTATTGTACAAAGGATCAGGCAGTACTTCTCTTTTTGAAACATGTCCTTTACGTGGCACGATTCTTCCCTCCTTAATAATGGATTAATTATCTCATCGGTACTCGTACAAAATGTACGTTACGTGCTCCAGGTCCGCTACATCTATATTATAACCGCTTCACGCAGAGTTATATCTGTATCCGTCTGGGCACTTTATGTCTTAAACGACTTATTTTTTAGGTCTCTTTGCTCCGTATTTGGAACGGCCTTGTTTTCTGTTTGCTACTCCAGCTGTGTCTAATGTACCACGAATGATGTGATATCTTGTACCAGGAAGGTCTTTTACTCTTCCGCCTCTGATAAGAACAACGCTATGCTCTTGGAGGTTGTGTCCTTCTCCAGGAATGTACGCTGTTACTTCGATTTGGTTAGTAAGACGTACCCTCGCAATTTTACGAAGAGCTGAGTTTGGTTTCTTTGGTGTAGCTGTTTTAACAGCTGTACAAACTCCTCTCTTTTGTGGAGCAGAAAGATTCGTTGCTTTCTTCTTTAAGGAGTTGAATCCTTTTTGAAGCGCTGGTGCAGTTGATTTTTTCTCAACTGTTTTTCTTCCTTTACGTACTAACTGATTAAATGTGGGCATGCTTTACACCTCCTTACTTAATAACTACTGCTGCCGCAGTTTTTACTTCTACATTGCATGCTTTACCCAGTTCTGCCATGGTTTCTACCATGACGATCGGTACATTACGCTCTTTTGCGAGCTCCAGAACTCTGCGCACTACGCGCTCGTCTGCATCTTTAGCAACATAAACAACCTCAGCTTGATTATTCTCTAATACTTTGGCTGTTTGCTTTGCTCCTACTACTTTTTGATGTGTTTTTAGTCTGTGCACATAAATCCCCCTCTCAGGTTCATTTTTATGTAGGAAATCATATCATAATATGATTTTTAAACACACACTGATGAATTTTATCACTTAGCAAGAAAAATGTCAAGGTAATATTGAATTTTCCAGTTTTTGCGATACCTTGGTATATCACATAATATGCTGAGAGGGCGGAAGCTTCTCACGTTCTAGAATCTGCATAGCAGGTCGATACAAAGTACATAAGTTTCCTGATCTGCAGCTTTATAAGCAATTGATATCGTCTTGCACAAGTTGCCCGTGGCCTTTGAAATATATTCAAGAGAAGTATACCATTCTTCCTGATTTTTCATAGCCTGACGGAAGTATTTTTTGGAGCTATAGTCGTCTCCAGGCATTGCCGGTTTAAAATTCTCATCCTGCTCCACCTGGATTTTTGGATTCATAATCGTATGACTTACTTGTTTACCTGATCCATTAATGACATACAGACATTCAATATCATTAAGATTTTCAATTTCTGCCTTCAGGATCACATCGATTGTCTGTGTAGTTGTTGCATTAAATAATTTTGATACGAGTCTGGTAACCAGTTCTCTTGTGAATATTTCTTCCGTTTTCTTATCAATGACAGCTACTTTTTTGTCTCCCTTTAACCGGTATCGTTGAAGAACTTCTTTCAAATGAGTAGAAATATTCGACAAGGTCATTGCCCCTGCACTATTTTCTTCGGCATAAGCTGCACTACTTTGTACCCCTTCTGAAATATTTGTAATGATCACAGAAGTTTCTTTGAGGTTTTCTGCCTGAATATTAGACAAATCTGCTATTTGCTTACAGAGGCCAGCTACCCCTTGAATCGAGTCATGTATGTTTTTAAAACTTTCTGCCGTCCTTTGCGTGATTTTTGCACTTTCATCGGCTGCAATTATACTGTTATTAATGAGTTGCGTAGTCTGACCAACCGCTTCAGTACTTTTCTGTGCCAGTTTGGTAATTTCTTTGGCAACTACTGAAAAACCTTGACCGGTCTCCCCAGCTCTTGCGGCTTCAATTGTTGCATTTAAAGCTAGCAATCTGGTCTGTTCGGCAATTTCATTAATTAATCCGATAATATGAGATATATCATCAATGGAAGACTTAACTTTATCTACAGAAGATAGCATCTGATCCATACAGTCTCTGCCGATTTCGGTTTCTCTTGTAATCGCTTCGACGGTCTGCGCGGCTGCCTTTGCATTGTCTGCATTAACTACCGTTTTGCTTGTAATATCATATATAGTTTCTGTCAAATCAGAAATCAAAGCTGCCTGTTCCGTCGTATTTTCTGCCAGGAATGAAGAACCCGTCTCAACCTGATTGCTCATACTGTCTATCTCCGTAGACAGCTTGTGAATCTCTTCGAAGGAGCAATTCAGAGAATGCCTGATTTTATGAAGAGCATTTTTAATGGGCAAAAAATCTCCCTGATAAACTACATCCTTTGAAAAGGAAACAGCCATATTCCCAGCCGACAAATGGGATAATATATGGGATATCTCATTGATATAAGAATTAAAGGTATTATTGATTTGATTAATTTCCTCTGCCAAATCTCCTAAAAAAGCAAATTGGTCTGTATCAATCTTGACATCCAGGTTACCATTACGCATTTGCTTTATATGGCTTCTAATGTGATCCGCTTCTTCTGAAATTATTCTTAATTCCTTATTATGTTTTCTCAGCCTCATATGCTCATTTCCCCCTTCTCATATCTATTTTAATAATTTTAATAATCTTTATTTTTCTGCTTATACACACCGCATTTTGTACATTTTATAGTGTTGCCAATACCATATTCTTATGTTCAGAAAGCGTCCCCCATTAAACATGTAAAACTTACATTCATCAAATAATTGTAATTACATCATTTATTTTCCATCTTAAAAATCAAAAAAAGCAACCAGGTTTTAAGCCTCGTTGCTATTACTAATAAAATAACTATATATTACAAATTAACAATTGTCAAGAATATCACAATAATATAATTTATTTTGATTCATTTTATGATTCTCTTATTTCTTTTATGTTACCATCTTAAGTGATCACCAGTAATTATTTTCTAACAAAAAAGGACCCCTATGGGTCCTCTTTTGGTTAGTCAACCTTTTCAACATCTATTCTGCGATATCTTTGCATTCCTGTTCCTGCCGGAATGAGTTTACCGATAATTACATTTTCTTTAAGACCAATTAATGGATCGGTCTTTCCTTTGATCGCTGCTTCTGTTAATACTCTGGTAGTTTCCTGGAAAGATGCTGCCGATAAGAAAGAATCTGTTGCCAAGGAAGCTTTTGTAATACCAAGCAGAACCTGCTTTCCTTCAGCTTCTCTAAGTCCCAGTTCTCTCACTCTCTTATTGGTTTCTTCAAATTCCAGTCTGTCTACTAAACTTCCCGGAAGCAGATCTGTATCTCCGTTTTCTTCGATTTTTACTTTTTTGAGCATTTGTCGAACAATAATTTCGATATGCTTATCATTGATCTCAACCCCTTGAAGACGATATACTCTTTGTACTTCTTTGAGCATATAATCCTGAACGGCTCTTACACCTTTTTCTTCAATCTTCAGAAGGTCATGAGGATTTACACTACCTTCAGTTAATTCGTCCCCAGCTTTTACCTTTGTTCCATCATATACTTTAATTCTGGAACCGTAAGGGATGAGATATGATTTAGATTCTCCTGTTTCTTCGTTTGTAACGATAACTTCTCTTTTCTTCTTTGTATCACTGATCTTAACAACGCCGCCAAATTCCGCAATAATTGCAAGTCCTTTTGGTTTTCTTGCTTCAAACAATTCTTCTACACGAGGAAGACCTTGTGTGATATCGTCTCCTGCGATACCTCCGGTATGGAATGTACGCATGGTAAGCTGTGTACCTGGTTCACCAATGGATTGAGCAGCAATAATTCCGACAGATTCACCTACTCTTACTTTATTGCCTGATGCCAGGTTTGCACCATAGCATTTTGCACAAATACCAATTCTTGAGCGGCAAGTCAATACGGTTCTTATGTGCACTTCAGTAATACCAGCCGCTACAATTTTTTCAGCTTCGTCTGCGCCTATCATATTGTCTGCTTTTACGATAATCTCACCTGTTTCAGGATGTTTAATATCCTCTACTGCCCAACGGCCACGAATTCTGTCTTGCAAGGATTCAATCACTTCATCTCCGTCTGTAAATGCCTTAACCCACATTCCTGGAACTTCTTCGCCATTTTTTATGCAGTCTTCTTCTCTTATGATTAAATCCTGTGCAACGTCAACAAGACGTCTTGTTAAGTATCCGGAGTCCGCTGTACGAAGCGCTGTATCTGCCAGACCTTTTCTAGCACCGTTAGCAGAAATAAAGTACTCAAGAACGGACAGACCTTCACGGAAGTTCGCTTTAATAGGCAACTCGATAATTCTACCTGATGCACTGGCCATAAGTCCTCTCATACCAGCTAATTGCTTAATCTGATTGGTTGAACCACGGGCACCGGAATGAGCCATCATGTAGATATTGTTGTATTTGCCTAAATTCTCTAACAGAGCCGCTGTGATCTTGTCATTTGCCTTGTTCCACGCCGCAATAACTTTGTTGTATCTTTCTTCATTCGTCATTAATCCTCTTCTGAAGAGTTTGGTAACTTTATCCACAGTTTCTTCCGCTTCTTTTAGGATTGCTTTCTTTTGTTCCGGAATTTCCATATCGGAAACGGATACTGTAATAGCTCCTATTGTCGAGAATTTAAAACCTAATTCTTTAATTTTATCTAATACTTCTGCAGTTTTGGTTGCTTTATGTTTGATGATGCATCTGTTAATGATCTTTCCTAAGGCTTTTTTATCCACCAGGAAATCTATTTCGAATTTGAATTGGTTTTCTGGAATACTTCTATCTACAAAACCAATATCCTGAGGTATTGCCTCGTTAAAAATGATACGGCCAACTGTTGTTTCAACCAGTCTGGATTCCATTTTTCCATTGATTTCTCTATAGCGTCGTACCTTGATCTTAGCATGAAGGCCAATTATCTTGTTATCGTACGCTAAGATCGCTTCCTGTTCATCTTTAAAGACTTTTCCTTCTCCTTTTTCGCCATCTTTCTCAAGAGTTAAGTAATATGTTCCTAATACCATGTCCTGAGAAGGTACAGCCACAGGAGCACCATCAGACGGTTTTAATAAGTTATTCGGAGAAAGAAGCAAGAATCTGCATTCTGCCTGTGCTTCAACGGATAACGGTACGTGAACAGCCATCTGGTCTCCGTCAAAGTCAGCATTATACGCCGTACATACCAAGGGGTGGAGTTTAATCGCTCTACCTTCAACCAATACCGGTTCAAATGCTTGAATTCCCAAACGGTGAAGTGTGGGAGCACGGTTTAACATAACAGGATGTTCTTTGATCACTTCTTCTAATACATCCCATACTTCATTTTGAAGTCTTTCAACCATTCTTTTTGCAGATTTAATATTATGAGCCAATCCGTCTTCCACGAGTTTCTTCATTACAAAAGGCTTAAATAGCTCAATAGCCATTTCTTTAGGAAGCCCACATTGGTAAATCTTCAAATTAGGTCCTACAACGATAACGGAACGGCCGGAGTAGTCAACACGTTTCCCAAGCAAGTTTTGACGGAAACGTCCTTGCTTTCCTTTTAACATATCAGAAAGGGATTTAAGCGGTCTATTACCAGGACCTGTTACAGGTCTGCCTCTTCTGCCGTTGTCAATTAAGGCATCTACGGCTTCCTGAAGCATACGCTTTTCATTGCGTACAATGATATTAGGAGCCCCTAAATCCAGGAGTCTTTTAAGGCGGTTGTTTCTGTTGATTACTCTTCTGTATAAATCATTAAGGTCAGAAGTCGCAAATCTTCCTCCGTCCAGCTGAATCATAGGTCTAAGATCAGGAGGCAATACGGGAATAACATCCAGAATCATCCATTCTGGTCTGTTGCCTGAAAGTCTGAACGCTTCTACAACTTCTAATCTTTTAATAATACGGATTCTTTTTTGACCTGTCGTTTCCTGGAGAGCTTTCTTTAATTCTTTAGATTCTTTTTCAAGGTCAATACTCATTAATAATTCTTTTATAGCTTCTGCACCCATTCCCGCACGGAAGCCATTGCCATATTTTTCTACAGCATCTCTATACTCTTTCTCTGTTAAAAGTTGCTTGTATTGTAAGCCGGTATCTCCTGAATCCAATACAATATAGGATGCAAAATACAGCACTTTTTCCAAAGCCCTAGGGGACATATCAAGGATCAGTCCCATGCGGCTCGGAATCCCTTTAAAGTACCAAATATGAGAAACAGGAGCAGCCAACTCAATATGTCCCATTCTTTCTCTTCGAACTTTAGATTTTGTTACTTCAACACCACAGCGGTCACATACAACGCCTTTATAGCGAATGCGTTTATATTTTCCGCAGTGACATTCCCAGTCTTTACTGGGCCCGAAAATTCTTTCACAGAATAGACCGTCTCTTTCGGGCTTTAATGTACGATAATTAATCGTTTCAGGTTTTTTTACTTCTCCCTTGGACCACTCTCTTATCTTGTCGGGAGAAGCCAAAGATATTTTTATGGCATCAAATAAAACGGATTGGTCCATATTTGTAGGCATGGATTACTCTCCTTTCCTATTCCGTTTAAAAATCGATATCGTCTTCATCGTCAAAAAGGCCAAATGCATCGTCATCCAAAGGCTCAACATCCTCCGCTGTATCAAAGAAATCTTCGTCTAAATCATCTGCGTCTAAGTCTTCTTCCTCATCTTCATTGGCACTTTCATTGTTATAGCCTGCAGAATAGTTTGGTCCATCTTCAGTACCTTCTATATTCACATTCAATTCATCAACATCGTCTACAGATTCTTTGATTTCTACCTCTGTTTGGTCTTCCAACAATACTTTTACATCTAAAGCAAGAGATTGCAGTTCTTTTAAGAGAACTTTGAAAGATTCCGGAACACCTGGTTCTGGGATATTTTCGCCTTTAACAATAGCTTCATAGGTTTTTACACGACCTACAACATCGTCAGACTTAATAGTAAGAATTTCTTGCAGGGTATATGCCGCACCATATGCTTCAAGCGCCCAAACTTCCATTTCTCCGAAACGTTGTCCTCCGAATTGTGCTTTACCACCAAGAGGCTGTTGAGTGATGGTAGCATAAGGTCCTGTTGAACGGGCATGAATCTTATCATCAACCAAGTGTGCAAGTTTCAGATAATGCATGTATCCGACAGTAACTGGGTTATCAAAGTATTCCCCTGTACGTCCATCTCTTAACATGATCTTTCCATCTCTTGGTATTGGTACGCCTCTCCATTCTTCTCGGTGATCTTTATTTTCTTCCAGATACTTAAATACTTCAGGATGAAGTTTGTCCTTCCACTTGCTTTCAAATTCTTCCCACTCTGTATTCACATAATCATTAGCAAGTTCTAAAGTATCCATGATATCTATTTCGTTAGCCCCGTCAAATACTGGCGTCGCAATCTTCCAGCCCAAAGCTTTTGCCGCTAAACCAAGATGGACTTCTAAGACCTGACCTATGTTCATACGAGAAGGCACACCAAGAGGATTGAGTACGATATCCAACGGACGACCATTTGGTAAGAATGGCATGTCTTCTACGGGGAGAATTCTCGAGATTACCCCTTTGTTTCCATGACGCCCTGCCATTTTATCTCCTACAGAGATCTTTCTCTTCTGAGCAATGTAGCATCGAACCAATTGATTCACTCCTGGAGATAATTCATCACCATTTTCTCTTGTAAAGATCTTAACATCTACAATAATTCCAGCTTCTCCATGAGGAACACGAAGTGAAGTATCTCTTACTTCCCTTGCTTTTTCTCCAAAAATTGCTCTAAGTAATCTTTCCTCAGCAGTTAACTCAGTTTCTCCTTTAGGGGTTACCTTACCTACTAAGATATCTCCTGAGCGTACTTCGGCACCAATTCTTATGATTCCTCTTTCATCCAAATCTTTAAGAGCGTCTTCCCCTACGTTTGGAATATCTCTTGTGATTTCCTCAGGACCTAATTTCGTATCTCTGGCTTCTGCTTCGTATTCTTCTATATGAATAGATGTATATACATCTTCTTGCACTAATCTTTCACTGAGTAAAACAGCATCTTCGTAGTTATAACCTTCCCATGTCATAAAGCCAATGAGAGGGTTCTTACCTAAGGCAATTTCTCCATGGTCAGTAGATGGACCGTCAGCAATCACTTCGCCTGCTTCTACTTTTTGACCTTTGTCCACAATCGCCCTTTGATTGATGCAGGTTCCCTGGTTGCTTCTTAAGAACTTCAATAGTTTATAAGTATGTCGATCTCCTTTATCTGTTCTGATGACAATTTCATTTGCAGTAACTCTCTCAACAATGCCGCCTTCTTTTGCAATCACAACAACTCCAGAATCTCTTGCTGCTTTATATTCCATACCTGTTCCTACAATAGGCGCTTCAGTCTTTAAAAGCGGAACTGCCTGGCGCTGCATGTTGGATCCCATAAGGGCACGGTTAGCGTCATCGTTTTCAAGGAAAGGAATCATCGCTGTTGCAACTGAAACCAATTGCTTTGGAGATACATCCATTAAATCTACTTTATCAACATCTATCTCAAGAATCTCTTTTTTATGTCTACCAGTGATCTTCTTGTTGACAAATTCTCCATTTTCTGTTAATGGTTGGTTTGCTTCAGCAACCATATAGTTTTCTTCTTCATCAGCAGTTACATAGATAACCTTGTCGGTAACAATAGCTTTACCGCTCGAATGATCAACAACACGGTAAGGAGCTTCAATAAAACCGTACTCATTGATTCTTGCATAAGTAGCCAAGGAGTTAATCAAACCAATGTTTGGACCTTCAGGTGTTTCAATAGGACACATTCTTCCGTAATGGGAATAGTGAACGTCACGCACTTCGAATCCTGCTCTTTCTCTTGAAAGTCCACCAGGTCCAAGGGCGGATAATCTTCTTTTATGAGTTAACTCTGCTAATGGATTGGTTTGATCCATGAACTGAGACAATTGAGAACTTCCGAAGAATTCCTTTATGGCTGCGGAAACAGGTCTGATATTAATAAGCGCCTGTGGAGTAACTGCTTCCATATCTTGAATGGTCATACGTTCTCTTATTACTCTTTCCATTCTTGACAAGCCAATACGGAATTGGTTCTGGAACAATTCACCTACTGCACGAATTCTTCTGTTGCCAAGATGGTCAATATCATCTACATTGCCTATTCCATGTTCTAAGTGAGTATTGTAATTAATTGATGCCATAATATCTTCAAGGGTGATATGTTTTGGAATCAATCTGGCAATATTATCTTTTATTGCCTGTTTCAACTCTTCTTCATCTTCATAGGCATCCATCAATTCTTTTAGTACCGGATAATAAACTCTTTCTTTTATTCCTAGCTCTTCTGCATTGATATTAAGATGCTTTTCGATATTTACGGTTAAGTTGCTAAGAATAATTACCGGTGTATCTGAGCCTGGTACTTTTACGACAATGGATTTTACGCCTGTATCTTGGATCGCATCAGCCAACTCCATTGTTATCTTTTGTCCCGCTTCAGCAATAATTTCTCCAGTACTTTCATCAATTACCGGATTTACAAGTTCTAAATTGCGTACTCTATTTCTAAATGCGAGCTTTTTATTAAATTTATATCGTCCAACTTTCGCTAAATCGTATCTTTTGGGATCAAAGAACATATTATTTAGAAGAGACTTCGCGCTTTCAACAGTCGGAGGTTCTCCCGGACGAATTCTCTTATAGATTTCAATTAATCCTTCTTCGTGGGATTTTGTGTTGTCTTTTTCAAGGGTAGCTAATATCTTTGCTTCTTCTCCAAATAATTCTTTTATCTTTTCATCGCTTCCAATTCCAAATGCACGAATCAAAACTGTAACCGGAACTTTTCTTGTACGATCCACGCGTACATAGAAAACATCGTTGGAATCGGTTTCATATTCTAACCAAGCACCTCTATTAGGAATAACCGTAGCTGAAAAGAGTTGTTTTCCTACTTTATCAAAATCTACTCCATAATAAATGCCCGGTGAACGCACAAGCTGGCTTACGATAACCCTCTCTGCACCATTAATAATGAAAGTTCCATTATCGGTCATGATCGGAAAATCGCCCATAAATATTTCTTGTTCTTTGATTTCATCTGTTTCCTTATTATGCAGACGAACCTTTACTTTCAGTGCTGTTGCATATGTAGCATCTCTTTCTTTACACTCTTCGATTGAATACTTTGGCTCCTTGTCCAATGAAAAATCGACAAACTCCAGCACTAGATTACCACTATAATCCGTGATAGGGGAGATATCTTGAAAAACTTCTTTCAATCCTTCTTCTAAGAACCACTTGTAAGAGTTTTTCTGCACTTCAATTAAATTTGGCATTTCCAGAACTTCATCCATTCTGGCATAGCTCATGCGAACTCCTTTCCCGACTGGCACGGGATGGATTCTATTTTTCTCCATGTATACTCTCACCCCTTGAATTTTTTATACTCACAAATGCAATAAATGCATTTTGTAACCACAATTAGATAACACTGCAAAACTTAGTAGAAAATAATAAAATATTTAATGCATATTGTCATTGCTGTGTGAATATGTTATAATAAAAACGATATAAAGTCTAATTATATACATATTGACACATTTTAAAATGTTAGCATACTTCACTAGACCTGTCAAGGTCTTTTTATTATTATAAAAAAAATAAAATCTCCCTAGGGAGATTTTATTTTTTATGAAATTCATTATTTTAATGTTACTTTTGCTCCAGCTTCTTCTAATTTTGCTTTTAAGCTTTCAGCTTCTTCTTTTGCAACGCCTTCTTTAACTACTTTTGGAGCGCCTTCTACAAGGTCTTTAGCTTCTTTTAATCCAAGGCCAGTGATTTCTCTGATTACTTTGATTACTTTAATCTTTTGAGCGCCTGCATCTGTTAATTCAACATCGAATTCTGTCTTTTCTTCTGCAACAGCAGCTCCACCAGCTACAGCGCCAGCAGCTACCATAACACCAGCAGCAGCGGATACTCCGAATTCTTCTTCACATTTTTCTACTAATTCATTAAGTTCTAAAACTGTAAGTTCTTTAACAGCATCAATAATTTCTTGAATTGATAATTTTGCCATTCTAGGACACCTCCGAATATTTTATTTTATATTTTTCACACATTATTCTGCAGTAGCTTCTGAGCCTTCTGCTTTCTTTTCTGCAATTGCTTTTATTACACGAGCAAAGGATGCAATAGGCGAATTGAAGCTTCCAAGCAATTTGGAAAGCAATTCTTCTTTTGGTGGGATCTTTGCGATCTTAGTAATTCCAGGTGCATCGTATAATTTACCTTCTACAACGCCTGCTTTAAATTCTAAAGCTTTATATTTGGATGCAATTTCATTTAGAACTCTAGGGCCATTGGTTGGATCATTATAACTGAACGCAATAGCGCTAGGTCCTTCAAGGTAATCTTTTAAAGGTTCGAACTCTGTATCTTTTACAGCGAAGTTCATCATTGTGTTTTTGTAAACTTTGTAGTCTACTCCTGCTTCACGGAGCTTCTTTCTAAGCTCTGTATCCTGTTCAACAGTTAAACCTCTGTAATCAACCAATACAACAGACGCAGCACCATTTAATTTTTCTTTAATTTCATTAACCACTGCTTGTTTTTGATCTAATTTAGCCACTACTTCCACCTCCTTGGATATAACCATTCAATCAAAAAACCTCTTTGCCCGCAGACAAAGAGGTTATATATAACGATCATAAATCATTTATAACTTCTATACCTCGGTAGGTAGAAAATCTTTACGCCATACGGCACCTACTGTCTGCGGCCACAAGGTTTTCAGTTTTATTCAACAAAAGATATTATATCCATTTCTTCTGTATTTGTCAACACATTGTTGCAATAAACTATTTTTACCAAAAGCTTGTACCAGAATATTATTCTGATATCTTCAAAGGATTGATTTTGATTCCAGGGCTCATAGTGGAAGATACGGCAATGCTCTTCAGGTATTGTCCTTTAGCAGCTGCCGGTTTTGCTTTTATAACTGCACTCATAAGTGTTTGGAAGTTATCGAGTAATTTATCTGTACCAAAAGATACTTTTCCAATAGGTACGTGGATAATATTTGTTTTATCTAAACGGTATTCAATTTTACCGGCTTTAATATCTGCAATTGCTTTTGCAACGTCCATAGTAACGGTTCCTGCTTTAGGATTTGGCATTAAGCCTTTTGGTCCCAAAACACGTCCAAGACGTCCAACAACAGCCATCATATCTGGTGTTGCAACAACAACGTCAAATTCCAGCCATCCTTCATTTTGGATTTTTGGAACCAGTTCTTCTCCTCCAACAAAATCTGCTCCTGCTTCTTCTGCTTCCTTTGCTTTATCACCTTTAGCAAATACAAGTACACGTACTGTTTTACCTGTTCCATGAGGGAGAACAACTGCACCACGAACTTGTTGGTCCGCGTGTCTTGAGTCAACACCTAATTTAATATGTGCTTCTACTGTTTCATCAAATTTCGCAATAGCTACTTTTTGAACCAATTCCATAGCTTCTCTTGCTTCATAAAGAGTGCTACGATCGATTAATCTCGCAGCTTCGATATATTTTTTTCCTCTTTTCATTTCATTACCTCCTTGTGGTATTATCGGGGACAAATGCCCTCCCACTGTTCTAAATACTTAGTTCATTAGTCTTGTACTACAATTCCCATACTTCTTGCTGTTCCTGCAATCATGCTCATAGCAGCTTCTATAGTTGAAGCATTTAAATCTGGCATTTTAAGCTCAGCAATTTTTCTGATTTCTTCTTTGGAAATGGTTGCAACTTTATTCTTATTTGGTACTCCGGAACCGGACTCTATTTTACATGCTTTCTTGAGCAATACTGTTGCCGGTGGAGTCTTTGTGATAAATGTAAAGCTTCTGTCCTGATAAACAGTGATTACAACAGGGATTATTAATCCTGCTTGTTGAGCTGTTCTTTCATTGAATTCTTTACAAAATCCCATAATATTTACACCATGTTGTCCTAATGCAGGTCCAACTGGTGGTGCTGGTGTTGCCTTTCCTGCAGGAATCTGCAATTTAATCATTCCAGTAACTTTTTTCGCCATTTAAGCGCACCTCCATATAATGTGGTATTTGCGGGGATTTCCCTCCCACTGCTCATGCTTTTGCATGCTCTTTGTTTACATCTTTTGAATCTGAGTAAAATCAAGTTCAACTGGTGTTTCTCGTCCAAACATGGATAATCTCACAATCGCCGTTCGTTTATGTTCATGGATTTCCTGGATTACACCAACTGAATTCTCAAACGGTCCTGTTATGACTTTTACAGCATCTCCGACTTCTATATCAATTTTTGCTTTTGGAAGTTCAATGCCCATACCTCTTATTTCTTCCTCTGAAAGAGGAACAGGTTTTGAACCAGGTCCTACAAATCCGGTTACTCCTCTAGTATTCCTCACAACATACCATGTGTCATCTGTCATCAACATTTTCACCAGTACGTATCCCGGGAATATTTTTCGCTGAACTGTCTTTTTCTTTCCATTCTTGATTTCAACTGCATCATGCAGCGGTACAATCACTTCATGGATGAGGTCATGCATACCTCTGTTTTCTATAACTTTTTCAATATTCGCCTTAACTTTGTTCTCATATCCGGAATAGGTATGGACCACATACCATTTTGCCTCGTCAGACATACAATCATCCTTTTATCCAAAAATTTTCATAATAAAGTCGAATCCATTACTGTAAATAAAATCCATAACAAAAACAACCGCTGCTACCAATAAAGAAGTAACAATAACTACTGTGGTTTGTTTGATTAGATCTTCTCGATTGGGCCAAATGATTTTCTTAAACTCACCTCTGAACTGGTGAAAGAGTTCTTTCATCATTCCACTTCCCTTTATAAGTACTTTTGGTACTTCCTACTTGGTTTCTTTGTGTAAAGTATGAGTTTTGCAGAATCTGCAATACTTTTTGGTTTCCATCCTGTCAGGATGATTTCTTTTTTCTTTGGTTGTGTTATAATTTCTTTGTTTGCACTCTGTACATGCCAAAGTGATCTTTACTCTCACAACTTCCACCTCCACTTACTACTAATGAGTTCCATATTTTTAGGCATAAAAAAAAGACCTTTTGCCACTCCAATAATATATCATGGTATGGCAAATAAGTCAAGACTTTAGTAAAAAAGCCAGTGCATATTTGCAAATGGTAATTATTTGATTTTTCTTGCAGTAAATGAAGCTATATTTTTATACACCTGAACTGCCTGAACTTTCCCCTTAGTGATGCTTTTTATTTCTTCCCGTATATTTTTATACTTCATTTGAATAAGCTGGCTGTTTTTTTCTTCCTGGATTTGGATTTTTACGCCTATATCCGTAATAATTTTAATTTGATCCTGCAAACTTTTTATTAAGTCCTTATATTCCTCAACATTGTTTTGAATATTATACGAAATCTTTTTATACAGATCATCAAAGTGTTTATCCAAATCATTAATTTGATCTATTTGCTGTTTTTTTTCACAACTAAGCTGATCAAACAAATCCATATTGTTTTCTTTTGACCCCAGGATTAATGCTTGATTTTCGGTAATGGTATAAATCTGCTCTAACAGTTTCTTTTTTTTATTCAGTATTTCCAACAAAATTTTTAACTGCACCTGGACTTCTTTATAAGTCATCTGAATGCCTCCAGAAAAACGTGATTACACAGACTGATGTTTTGCCAGTTTCATAGCTTCCTTCCATGTATCTCTTAATTCTTTAATTAATCCATATACTTCTTCTAAAATAACCTTATCCTTTTTGATATTTGCTTCTACCAGTCTTCTGTATATATAATCATAAAGGGCACCTAATTCTTTGCTGATTGGATATTTTTTATCTAAGCTGGCCTGGAATTCTTCTATAATGTCTTCCGTACGAACAATGCATCTATGGGCTTCGCTCTTATTACCTGCTTCAATAGCTTTTATTGCCTGGTTGCAAAATTTTAACGCTCCATCGTATAACATCAATGTAAGTTCTTGAGGAGAAGCAGTTAAAATCGAATTATTTTTATATATTTGATACGCATTTGAGTATGTCATAAACATTCCTCCCTAAAAAACTTCAAGAGAAGCTTTATAATGATTTTTATATTTAATAATTATTATACTATAAATATCGGAATTTTGCTTAATAAAATTGAAATGTAATAAAAAGAAAATCGTTCCTTCACCTTGAAGGTGAAGGAACGATTTATTTTTTAGTATCGAAATAAAATCCCCCAGAACCCGGCGACTCATATTGATACAGCTGATTAGCCGCCTTCCCCTGTCTGATCTTTTTTAATTCCAGGCTTGTTTCATGCAGCAATTTTTCCAGAACTTTCTTATTCTCGTCATCCAGAGATTTTATTCTCAAAGCATGATTAATGATGTCTTCCCGAACTTTTTTTAGCCTTTGAGCCACTGGATATACGTTTACATCAATTTCATCCAGAGAATGAATGCTCAAAGCTTTTTTTAGAAGACTGGATTTTTCTTCAAAGCTTTGATCCAATGTTTTCATTTCATCAATACATTTTTGTCTTTCATTAACGAGCCTTTCAAATTCAAAAAATTGCTCCTCTGTACAATGCTGTGCCTGTTTTTCAGTAAGTTCCCATGCCTTTTTTAAAAGTTGTATTTTCTTTTCTCCCAGTAACGTCATTTCTTGAATAAGCAAATTAATTTCCATATAATCATCCTACTTTTATTGTTGTCCCAGCATAGAAGTGAAATAGCTGGTTTGATTATTTAAGGACGCCAGAGCGGATTCCATTCTTGCAAACATAGCAAAGTAATTGTTTTCTTTTCGCTCTAATTTTTCCAAAAATTCTTCAATAGCCTGGCTTTGGCGGTCTATTTCTTTACTCATCCAGTTATTTGATACAGTAGTTGTATTCTCAAGACCTGCTTTCTCAATCAAAATTCCCCTATAGCCTTTCGAGTCCATGGTTGTACGAATATTGTCATTAATGATATCCTGAAGTCTGGCAGACAAACCATTTTCCGCATATCTTTTTGATCTATTCTCACTGTCATTATAAGATATGTTGGATTTCTTTGTAAATAATTCTGCAATTTGATCAGGGTTTTCTTCTATAGCTTTTCTTAATTTTTCTTCATCAATAACAAGTTTTCCTTTGTCACTATAGACAGTTGATGTGGTAATACCTATATCAAAGATTCTGATTCCTACGCCTTCTACGCTATCATATAATGCTCTTCTCATGGATTCTGTGATTTTCATCAGTGTAGAATCATTTCTTAGTAATCCTTTTTTCGCAGCTTCTTCCCAAAGCTCGATGTCTTTATCAGACATTGATTCCTTCTGCTCATCTGTCAGGGGTTCATAATATTCGTATTTACCTGACTTTACTCTGCTTTCACTCGTTTTTCCATTAATTTTGCCAATTAACTCATTGTAAGCATTCACAAAATCTTTGATTTTAGAAACGAGGGCATCTGGATCTCCTTTGATGGTTATTTGCACTTCTTCAGTTGTAACGCTGTTTAATGTATACTTTACCCCATCAACTTCAAATGTATTGGAGCTTCTTTGAGTCTCTACACCATCTAAAATGAATTTTGCATCAGCAGCCTCCTGCTTAATGTTTGGTCCGCTCTCTCCAAACATTGCTTTCATTAACTTATCTCCCTCAGGACTGCCTGTAGAGATTCTGATTTTATTGGCTGCTCCTTCTTTTTCGCCTTGAAGTATAAATTTATCGCTCACACTATTGTAGGAGAGATTAACGCCCGCATTACTTTTATTGATCTGGTCCATTACCGATTGTATTGTATCCGTTGCTTTAAATGTGAAGGAAACTCCATTGATTTCAAGTTTAACATCGTCTGTAATTTCAAACGCATTACCTAAAGTATCTTTTAAATTTAAAACATTGGTTGTTCCATTTGTAAATCCTAAAGATTTTACCGTTTGATGAGTACTGTTTGCAATTCTGATTTCTTTTCCATTGGTATTTTTAAAAACTAATTTACCTTCGTTTACAGCAACTTCGATGCCTTCACCTTGTACCTTATCATTAATTATTTCTGCTAACCTGTCTATATTACCATTAGCTATTTCTTCAGTAAGATCAATTGAAATTTTTTTGCCGTCTACATAAATATCAAATTCTTTTCCTATTTCAGATATTGTAAGATCAGGGGCGCCCTCTAATTTTGAAATTTTAGCGCCATTATTGAATCCTAATTTAGACAGGATATTATTCGTATCTCCATTGCTAAACTTTATTTCGTCTGAAGTATTATAAGATATGATTTTAAGCTGTTGATCATCTGTTGCAGTTACCTTGACTACATTTTTGCCAAATGCATCATTTATTGCATTTGATAAATCGCTTGCCAATGTATCTAAATCGCCTTCATTATAAACTTTATCAGATGGTAAAGTGATTACCTTTTCTTCTCCATTTACACTTATTTTAAATGTACCATCACTCAAATCTACAGGAAAACTTGTCAGTTTGCTCCCTGTAATGGCATTCGTTTGATTGTTATAAAATCCCAGGGAACTAACGTAGGTATTTGTGGTATCAGAAATTTTTAATGTATGTCCTGTCGCTTTAAACTCTATATTTGCTATAATTTTGTTTATATCATCAACATTTTTTACATCTATTTTATTACCATCTGTATCCTTTGCTATTACTTCTACATTTCCTGCTCCAAAAGCGTCGGATATTTTTTCATTTAACTCTGCTACTAATTGTCTTGCTTTTTCTTGGTCTAATGCAGGGCCTGAATAATCATTTGATAATGTAATTGTCTTCTTAACTCCGTCTAATGTAATATCAAAGGTTTTCCCTTTTTTCAAATAATCCCAATTAATAGAATCTATACTTGAAGCCATACTTTTTGAAACAGTTTTATTACTTTCCCATATTTCATTTTTAGCCAGTTGGGTAACCTTTATTGTATGGGTACCAGTAGCTACACTGGATGATGCTTCTGCCTGAACAGCAGTGGTATCTACTCCATTAATCTTGGTAGAAATCGAATAAGCCCGAAAGCTCGTTGCAGAAATCAAGTTATCCTTAGATAAAATGTCTAAATATTTATCCCTGAAATTTTTAAGAACATTGATCATTTCTCTGTAGCCTTCTTGCTGCCATTTTAACTTCTGCAGCTTTTGCTTCATTGTATCTACTTTCGTATATTCGGCTTTCATTAATTGCTCGACCATGGATTCCGTATCAAAGCCGGAAAACCCTGTAAGCCTAAGTCTATTACTTACAAGCATAGTGTCCCTCCTTATTCCTTATCTTTTTTCATCCACTATAATACCTGCCACTTCCCAGAGGTGAGCTACCATGTCCAAAATTTTTTCTGGAGGTATTTCACGGATGAGTTCTTTCGTTTCTTTATTAATGACTTTCACCATAATTTGCTTTGTTTCTTCATGAATTGAAAACTCAAATTCCGCCATTACACCATTTAATTTTTTATTTGCTTTTTCAATAGCTTCAATAACTGTCTTCTCTGCTATGGTAGGCTGATACTCAGGGTGAATTTGCGTGTATTCCAGCAAGTCAATATTTTTGTCAAGAATCGAGTCTTTTCTACCTTTGTCAATGTTTTCGTTGTGCATTGTTTGTGGTGTAGACATAGGTACATGGGGCGATTGAATATTGTTTTCTATTTTCATGCTAGATCCCTCCGAAAACAAATTCTTTACTTATGTATCGTCATTTTCTTTTTAAGGATTTATAGATGATCTATAGCTATTATATCCTATAGCTATATAAGATGAGGATTTTGCTCAATCCAAGCTTTTGTTTTAGCGATTCCAGCTTCCAGGGGATGATTGGGTTTCCATCCAAGCAAGCGATTTGCTTTATCGAAATTACAAAGCAGCTTCATAATTTCACTTTGAGGATGAATATGGGGAACATGTTTGATTTTTGCTTCATCCTCTGCGATTAATAAGGCTAAGTCATTAATGGATATGTCACGTCCTAATCCAGCATTAATAATTTCTCCGTTTACTTTGTCACTGTATCCTGCTTGTACGACAAATTCTGCGCAGTCCTCAACATATAAGAAGTCCCTTGTTTGCTCGCCTGTTCCATAAATAAAAAGTTCTTCTCCCTTTAGAGCCTTTTTAAGGAAAATTGCGATCACTCCACCTTCTCCCCCTGTCTTCTGGAAAGGTCCATAAGTGTTAAAGGGTCTTACGACTACTGTTGGAAGTTGATACGCATACCAATAAGAAAGCACCATATTTTCTCCTGCGATCTTACTGCCTGCATAAGGAGAAGCAGGTTTGGTCGGATGCATCTCTGTAATACCGTTTTCATCATTTGCTCTGTCATAAACCATGCAGGTACTCATAAAGACCATTTTGGTACGGTATTTTTTACACTGTTCCAATACATTAAAGGTTCCTATCACATCATTGTCAAAAGTTGTTTTTGGATCATCAATACTGTCTTGAACATTAATGCTGGCCCCCAGGTGATAACAAATATCGAATTTATTAACAAAGAGTTTTTCAAGAATATCGTTGTTTTTGATATCTCCTTTAATAAAATCCTTAAAATTCGGGTAATTAGTAAATTCTTTGATATTTTCCTCTCTGCCATTGGATAAATCATCTAGAACCCAAACATTATGATTGTCGTCTAGTAGTTTTTTTACAACCCATCTTCCAATAAAACCAGCTCCGCCAGTTACCAATATATTCAAAATACTCACTCCTTATCAAATATAAAGAGTAGGATTAACCTACTCTATAAGTATCGACTAATTCTTTAACAATCTTTATTACATACATAATATCTTCTTCTGACATCTTAGGAAAAAGAGGAAGGGTAATAATTCTTTCATAAAGTTTTTCTGCATTGGGACATAAGCCTTTTTTATAACCCAGTTTTTGATAATAAGGATGATAGTACACAGGAATGTAATGGACATTCACACCTATATTGTGAATGCTTAATTCGTCGAATATCACTCTTCTGTCCGGTCTTATTTTATCTGTATCCAGTTGAAGAACATAAAGATGCCATCCGGATAAAGTATCATCAAGCTGCTTTGGAATAATGACGCCTTCTAAATCTTTAAAGGCTTCACTATACATCTTGGCGTATTTTCTTCTTTTTTGAAGGAAAAATTCCAGTTTATTAAGCTGACTGCAGCCAAGGGCCGCCTGAATATCCGTCATTCTGTAATTGTATCCTAAAAAGTGCTGTTCATAATACCAAGCTGCATTATCATTTAAAAGCATCTTCTGATCTCTGGTAATACCGTGAGAGCGAAAGAGCATTAATTTATCATAAAATTCTTTATTGTTGGTGGTTATGGCTCCTCCTTCTCCTGTTGTAATGGGTTTAACAGGATGAAAGCTAAAGGTTGTCATATCCCCAATACTTCCAATTTTTCTGCCCTTATATTCAGCACCTAAAGCATGGGCTGCATCTTCTATGACAATCAAATTGTGTTCTTTTGCTATTTTCATAATCTCATCCATATCACAGGGTTGCCCTGTATAATGAACGGGTATAATCGCCTTTGTTTTATCTGTTATCTTTCTCCTAATGTCCTCCGGATCAATATTATAGGTTTCAGGATCAATATCTGCAAATACGGGTGTTCCTCCGCAGTAAAGTACTGCATTGGCAGTCGCTGCAAAAGTCATTGGTGTTGTGATGACTTCATCTCCTTCACCAATTCCTGCCGCAAAGCAAGCCGCATGAAGGGCTGCTGTTCCATTGGATATGGCAACCACATATTCTGCTCCTGTCACTGACTTTAATTGATCTTCAAATTCTTTTATGGCCGGACCTGTGGTTAAATAGTCGCTTTTTAATACATTTACAACAGCCTGTATATCATCTTCATCAATCCACTGACGCCCATAGGGTAAAAAATCGTCTCTCATTTCGTCACGCTCCTGTTATTCTTTCGTTATAAGGCGGATTATTTCGGAGGCCAGTCGTTTTGCTCCCAACCCGTCAACCAATTCTTGCCCTTTCCTGGACATCTCGAGTCTTTTTTCATAGGTCATTTCTTTAATTGAATCCAGTATATTTTCAACATTTGATCCTTTTATAATACCCAATTGTTTTAATTTTTCATATGCCATCATTTGATTATCTGCTACTACAATTCCTATAGTAGGCGTGCCGCAGGCTGCCAGTTCATATACTGTAGAACCACAGGCTGAAACAGCTAAATCACATTTTTTCATTAAATGTGACATAATAGGATTATAATATAATTTAACCTTAGGGTGACTGAAGGTATCTAAATACCCCTTAGGAAATGCCGGTCCAATGACTACATGAAGGGTCATATCCAACTCTTCTTTTAGGATATTTTGAATAATTTTTTCCGTAATTCTATTTATATCAGAACCGCCTATAGTTACCAGGATATCTTTGCAAATAGGATTAATATATCGTTTCGTTGGATTTTGGAACTCTTTTCTAAGCAAAACATATGTAATGCCTAAAAATGTTTCTATATAATTTTCTTCTGTATAGTTTAAATCTAAGGCATAGGGGTTTTGATTGACAATAAAATCAACGGGATATTCTTCTTTCTTTAAATCATCGATATATCCCAGAAAACTTCCTGCCCTTTTCACACTTTTAAAAAAGTTTGCATCTACATTATAACTGTCTACAATCATACAATCATAGGCTATGTCATTAATCTTGCTTAATAAGTTTTCTTCCGAAAATCGATAAACGAAATATCCATTTTGTCTTAAGAAGTTAACGCCAAAATCAAATTCTTCCTCTTCTGAGCAAACATAGGAAACCTCTGCACATCGTCTTAATTCCTCAGCCAATACAGAAGTTCTCATAATATGCCCCATACCTATGGTTTTGCCTCCATCTGCGCGAATCAGAATTTTCATCCTTAAACCTACTTTCAGGTGGTCTTAAACACATTGCTTATTTCCACTAACTCTTTAATTTTTTTTGCTCTTTGCAGCCAAGTATGATTTTCTTTTGCTTTTTGCATCCCATTTAAAGCAATATAGTTTCTTTTTTCTTCATCTGCTAAAATATCTTTGATTTTTGCCGGTAAGAGTTCTATTTTATCCCAAGAATAAAAAAGGATATCTTCTTCATCATTAAATTGACTCTCTAAATATTGATTTTTATCTGTTACAGATATTGCTCCTTGAAGCATGGAAGTAAAGATTCTTTCATGAGATCCGTTGCTAAAATTAGGAAGCACATTTAATACAACTTTAGAATTCTCCATTAAAGATAGCATTTCATTAAAACCAACAGAATTATGTATTCTAAAGTTCTTATACTTTTCAAAAGGATTCTTTTTCCACTCCAGTGAACCATAAAAATCTATTTCTATTCCAGATTTAATTAATTCTTCAATACACCTATATCTACGATAACTCCTTACATAGCCATCCACCAATTGTAGAAATGCCGGGTTATTCATTAACATTCCGTACTCTCCATAAAAACTTTTTGATTGGAGTACAAACTTAAATCCTCCTTCTAATGATTTATCTGGATTAGCTAATAAATATTCTACCGCTTCATCCATTATGGAAATAACGGTTTTAGGTAAAATTAACCACTCATTACGGATTAGGTTGGGATCTTTAAAACTTCCTCCAAATAACACATCGATCTCTCGAACTCTTTGGTCTTTAGGATTTCCTTCTTTAATACTTCCTCCATGAGGTAAAAATGCGGCTCTTTTGAGAGGGTAATATGTACATAGAAATTCAATATGAGAGTAATCTACACAAGTTAAAATAAGTTTATTCAAATTAGTATTAATTCTTTGAAGGTGATAAATTGGATGGTCTACTAAACAGCCAACATAAGCAGTATTAGTAAGATTAAATAAAAGCTCATTATTTGCCTCTAAGTCTACTCCAATACAATTGAATGCAAATGCAAAATCACAGACCTGGAAAAATACATCTTGTAAATCTTTTGTCCATTGAGATTTCATTAAATCTATAATAAATACCTCATCACCTAATTGTTTAAAGGCTTTACCTAAATAATCAATAAATATTCTAAGCACATTATACTGAGATTGTCCTTTTAATAATACAATTCTAGCCATTAGAGTCCTCCTCAGAAATTTTAGTAAAATTCCTATACATCTTTTTGAATGATAGACTGATTTATGTTTGAAACTTCAGGATGATTATCTAAATATGAAATAATATCATCTATAGTAAAATATGAATTGTCATCATATAAGGCATCATATATTTTTTCTACAACCTCAAAATCTTCTTTAGTGTCTACACATAATCTATAGTTGGGTCTATTCCAGCTTTCTTTTGCTTCCATTTTTGCAATAGAAAACTCCTCTGGATGCTCATACATATATAAGGTTACATGCTCCCTATATCTTGCTTCCGTAGCTTTTTGATGAGCTTTTAATAAAGCCTCTCTTGTAAATATCTCTGCATCGAAGCCTCTGGCAAAGGTATTAGGGACATCAACTCTCATGTAGTCTACTTTTGCCTCTAAAAATTTATCAATTAATGTATCAATCACTTCTGCACTAATCAAAGGACAATCCCCAGTAACTCTT